>OJLA01001850.1_pt1 | contig 13372 bp, 14 predicted proteins | sample 1596611 | NCBI WGS metagenome assembly OJLA01 (sample SAMEA4350168, study PRJEB24818) | metagenome | biome: human; feature: gut; material: faeces | place: Denmark | collected 2013-09
ATACCTTCTTCAGTTGTAAACTTTGTCATTCTAAATAATTTTTCAAGTTCATCTCCTGATAATACCCAAGTACCATTATCTTCTCTAGTAATCGTATAAGGTTCTTCCTTTTTAAATTTATAAAGAACGTGTCCTTCAAATTGATCTTCTTCAAATAATGGTGTATCTTCTATCTTATCAAGTGCATCTCCTAAAGCTACTAAAACTTCATCTAAACCAATATTAGACATTGCGCTAATTTCATAAACAGGTAACTTTACCTTTTTCTTAAACTGTTCTAAATTATCTTTTGCATTTGGTAAATCCATCTTGTTGGCAATAATAATTTGTGGTTTTTTTAAGAGTTTCTCACTAAAGTCAGCAAGTTCTTTATTAATGATTTGATAGTCTTCGTATGGATTTCTTCCTTCATACCCACTCATATCGATAACATGAGCAATAACTCTTGTTCTTTCAATATGTTTTAAAAACTTGTCTCCAAGTCCTTCTCCTAAACTAGCACCTTCAATAAGCCCAGGTAAATCAGCAACAACAAAACTTCTATCATTTGATGCCCTAACTACTCCTAAATTTGGAGATAATGTAGTAAAGTGATATGCAGCAATTTTAGGTTTTGATGCAGAAATTTTTGAAATAATTGTACTTTTTCCGACACTAGGAAGACCAACAAGACCAACATCAGCTAAAAGCTTTAGTTCAACTTTTAAAATTCTTTTCTCACCAGGTTCACCGTTTTCTGCAAAATTAGGAGCAGGATTACTTTGAGTTTTAAAAGCAGTATTTCCACGTCCACCACGACCACCAGAGGCAACGACAACTCTATCACCCTTATGTTTTAAATCAGCAAGTACAAGACCAGTTTCATTATCAGTAACAATAGTTCCCTCTGGAACTTTAATAATTACATCATCTGCATTTTTTCCATTTTGATTTTTACCAGATCCATTTTCTCCCTTGTTACCTTTTATAGTTTTCATATATCTTAAATCTAGTAATGTATGAAGTCCAGTATCGACAATGAAAATAATATCACTACCTTTACCACCATTACCACCAAAAGGTCCCCCCATTGGGATATATTTTTCTCGTCTAAAAGCAAGACATCCGTCTCCACCATTACCAGCTTCAACTTTAATAATTACCTCATCTACAAACATTTAATATCACCCTTCTATTCTTTTAATTTTCTTTTTAGAATTTTTCCTTTATTAATATCACTAACAAGTTCATGAACAGCATTATATCTTTTTAAAGCAACACTAACAAGTCCTAAATTATCTCCTATCATATAACCATTATAATCCCTAATCATTTCAAAGTCATTATCATTATCACCAATAGTATATATATTTTCTGTAGAAACACCAACTTTATCTGCAAGAGATTGAACAATAACTCCCTTATTTACTCCTTTAGCTCTAACAATATAATAAGAAACATCTCCATAACCATATACAGTAAAATCGTAATCAGGGTGGCTCTCTTTTAATGCTTCAAAGTCATCAATAAAAGAAGGAGTTATTTTTTTATTATTAATAACAAAAGCAACATTTGCAAGTAACGCACCCTCTTTATATGTATTACCATTAGTTTTAGGATATGTATACTGCACTTTATCAAATATATCGTGTTTTAATAAAATATCAAGTTCTTTAACTATATCATGAGGCATAACATATGAATCAATCATATTTCTTTTCTCATCAAACAAGAAACTTCCATCACTAGTTGCAAGATAAGTATATGGAATACCGTATTTTTTTACCTGTTCCATTAAAGAATCATAAGGTCTACCACTAGATAATAAAAAATAATTTCCACGAGACATAAAATCAAATATTTTTTCACAATTTAATTTAATATCCTTTACACTTGTAGAAAATGTTCCATCAAAATCACTTACAATTAAATTTCTCATATATATACCCCCAAAAATACAATGCATATTATAACATAATTTAAACAAAAATAAAAGAGCACAATGTGCTCAAATTTATAATTATTTTGTAGTTGTATAGCAACTAACTTGTTTACTATCTCTTCCTAAACGTTCAAATTTAACTACACCATCTACTGTAGTATAAAGAGTATCATCATTTCCTCTTTTTACATTAACACCAGGATGAATTTTAGTTCCTCTTTGACGATATAAAATAGATCCAGCAGTAACATTTTGTCCATCACAAACTTTAGCTCCTAATCTACGTCCAGCTGAGTCACGTCCATTAGATGTAGAACCTTGTCCTTTATGATGCGCAAATAACTGTAAATTTAGTTTTAACATATTCATAAAATTAGTTCTCCTTTCTTATCTTAATATTTTTAGGATAATCTTCTTCAATATCTTTTAACATATTTATCATATTTAAAAGTAATTTATCTGTAATAAGAGAATGCTCAATAACTTCTATATAAAAATTATCAGGCAAACTTTCATATTTAATACTATTCTCATCAAAAGAAAGTATTGCATTAATTGTAGTAATAACAACACTTGATACTCCAGCACAGACAATATCTTTACCTGAAGAATCATACATAGCATGTCCTAAGAACTCTATTTTATCGTTATTACCAATCAAATTAACTTTAATCATATTATCCTTCAATTTTAGTAATAGTTACTTTTGTATAAGGTTGTCTATGACCATGAGTTCTTCTATTAGAACGATCTTTTTGTTTATACTTGAAAACTAAAACTTTCTTTTGTTTTCCTTGTTTTTCAACTTTTCCTTCTACAACAGCACCTTCTACATAAGGATTACCTACTTTAGAATCTAACATTAATACTTCATTAAATCTTACTGTTTCACCAGGAAGAGCATTAATCTTTTCAACGTAGATAACATCTCCTAAAGATGCAAGAACTTGTTTACCACCAATTTTAATAACTGCTTTCATTAAATTACCTCCTTCTTTCATTGTTCTGGCTCGCTCTTAAGGTACACAAATGTGTTTCTACCTTTTCAATGCGGTTTGAGCTATAGAGGCTACAAACGTATTAATTCTAACATTTTTTTTAGCATAAGTCAATTAATATCAAATAAAAATTATAGCATTTATAATTACACTTTTAATTCATTGATTGCTAAATGATTGAAATCCAAAATATTTCTCTATTTTAAAATTTTTTCTAACTTCTTCTCTTAGTTCTCTTAAACAAGCTTGCTGAAGTTGTTTCTTCTAATTCTACATATCCTGATAGTAAACATAGAAATCCACTATCATCCATTTCCACAAATAATACTTATCTAAAATCTTATTAAAAAGAAAAAGAACAGCTAACTGTTCCTAATTACATATATTTTCCCATTTGTTTCATCATTTGGTTTACTTGTTTTTGAGAAGGAGTTCTTCCCATCTGAGTCATTAAAGCTTTTATCATTTCTTCGTTAATAGGAGGATTAAGCTTCAAATACTTTTGCATAAAATGTTTTGCAATAAAGAAACCTGCTACTCCACCAGCTAAAAAAACTAACAAATATTTAAGTATATCTAAAAATATATCCATTATATCATCTCCTGTAAATAATATACTAAATTATAAGAATTTATACAAGAGTTTTTATATTTCGCAAGTAAAAATAGTCTTGATTATTAAAGTCACACACCAAACAATTTTGATACACTTCATTAATAATTGGAAAAAACTCAGTAAACTTCTTATTCGAATTTATAATTATATAGCTTTTCTTGACTTTCATAATGCTTACTTCATCCTTATAGAAATTATTAATTATATGATCATCACTTTTCTTAACATACCTCATTTTATTATGTAGTTTTAAATATATATCAAGATCTAATTCATCTTTATCAAAGTAGTCAGCAACTTGCCTAAATATCATATTACAATAGTCTAAACTATCCTTTTTCAAGTAATACAATTGATTTAGAAAATTATATAACACACTTGGTGTTTTTTCATATATTTCTAGTACATCTTTTTTAATGTTAAATACATAATATATTCTCATAATTATCACCTAATATAAGAATATATTAATTGCTATTATAATTATGTCGAAAAAAAAGAAACTATTTATTATTTAGTTCCTTTTCAATTTTTTCTTCTATTAAATTAACGTCAAATCCATATTTTTTATCAACATCATCTTTATTTCCACTTGCTCCAAATGAGTCTATTGTAAACATACGATTTTTATCATTTACATATTTATACCAAGAAAGAGATGCTGATCTTTCAATAACAAATGTTTTAACGTCTTTTGGTAATATTTCGTTTTGGTATTCTTCACTCATTTTCTCAAATCTAGACATAGAAGGCATACTAACTATTCTTATTCCATATCCTTTTTCAATAAGTAAATCATAAACTTTCATAGTAAGGTCGAGTTCTTCTCCAGAAGTTATTATAATTCCTTCAAGATTATTTCTTTCTTTTTCTACAACATAAGCTCCATTAATAACCATACTACTAGAAGTATGTTCTTGTATTTTTACTTTGTTTCTTCCTAATATTATTGCAGCAGGTTTTCTAAGTTCTAGAATTGCTTTATAGGCTCCAATTGTTTCATTTGCATCACTAGGTCTATAAGTATCAAAGTTAGGAGTTGCACGTAAAGATACTAATTGCTCAACAGGTTGATGAGTTGGCCCATCTTCTCCTACACTAATAGAGTCATGACTAAATACATAAATTACTGGTAAATCCATTAAAGCACTAAGTCTTAATGATGGTTTTAAGTAATCAGAAAATGAGAAAAATGTTGATACAAATGGAGTTAAATTAGATAAAGCAATACCATTTCCAATAGCTGCCATAGCATTTTCTCTAATTCCAAAATTAATATTTCTTCCTAAAGGAGTTAAGTAAGAATTGTTTTCAGTGTCGCTTAGTCTTGCTTTAGAAGACTTAGATACATCAGCACTTCCTCCAATTAAAAATGGATAGTTTTTAGAAATAGAATTAAGTATTTTTCCAGATACATTTCTAGTTGAATCCATAGAATCCTGTGGTGCTATATAATCAACATCAAGAAGTTTAATAGGCTTTTTAGTATTTATTAATAAATCAAGTTTTTCTTTTAATTCTTGATTAAGTCCTTCTACTTTAGAATTCCACTTTTTAATTAAATCCTTATTTCTTTCATGAATTTTTGAACTCATCTTTTCTTTTGTATCCTGTGAAATAGCAAAAGGTATTTCCCTAAGACCTAATTTCTGTTTTATATAGTTTATATCATCACTATCTAAAGGTGAACCATGTACTGAACAAGTTCCTTCATTTTTGCTATATCTTCCAATAACTGTTTTAACTTCGATAATTGTAGGTTTAGAAATAGACTTTTTAGCTTCTTCTATTGCTCTATCAATTTTAAAAGTATCTTCCCCATCATCGACTAAAATATAATTCCAGTTCATAGCTTCAAATCTCATTTTAATATCTTCATTAAATGATGTATCTAAATTACCATCTAATGTAACACCATTTGAATCATATAAAACAATTAACTTATTTAGGTTAAGGTGTCCAGCAAGTGATGCTGCTTCATAGCTCATTCCTTCCATCAAGTCACCATCACCACACAATACATAAGTGTAATAATTGATAATATCTTCACCAAAATAATTTCTTAAGAATCTTTCACTAATTGCCATTCCAACACTAGAAGCTATCCCTTGCCCTAAAGGTCCAGTTGATATATCTACACCTTTAGTTACAGAGTATTCAGGATGCCCTGGAGTAATAGAATCAAGTTTTCTAAATTTTTTTAATTCATCAAATGGCAAATCAAATCCCGCCATAAATAAAGTTGCATAAAGTAAAGCAGAACCATGCCCAGCGGACATAACAAACCTATCCCTATTAATCCATTTATCATCTTCTTGATTTACTTTAATATGATTAGCATATAATGTTGTAATTATAGGTGCAGCCCCTAAAACAATACCAGGGTGTCCACTATTTGCTTCACTAATCATATCAATTCCAAGTGCTCTTATATTATCTACTATTTTTGAAATATCATCATATACTTCTGTACTCTCTTCTTTTACATTAATATTTAGCATAACTCCTCCATTTAATTAACTTGAGAATATAATTCATCAAGAACTAATTTAACTCCATTTTCTTTACTAGAAAGTGTAACAACATCAGCTAATTTCTTAACTTCATCACTTGCATTAGCAACAGCAACTTTAAAACCAGCTTCCTTAAGCATATCTATATCGTTAGAAGAATCCCCAATAGCCATAGCTTTAGATTTATCAATATTTAAGTACTCACATAATCTAACAAGAGCATCTCCTTTAGAAACTTCTTTATTAACTACATCATAATATAGAAGTTTACCTTCAAAAATGTGTTTTGTTTTATTAGCTATTTTTAAAGTAGTATTTTCTTTAATATCTCTATTTAAATATTTCATGTTTTCAAGATTATATGATTCTAACACAACTTGAGAAATCTCATCATCAATATCAAGAAGTGATGAAACAACAACAAAACCAGTATTATCATCATTTTTATTTGTATATCTTTTTTGAATACTATTAGCAACAAAGAATAAATCATATTTTTTAACAAATTCATCCAATTTAGCTAAGTTATCCTTATTTATGGTATTATTATAAATAACTTTTTTATTTACTATGTTATATATTTCTGCACCATTAGAAGTAATAACATAACCACTTGTATTAAACTGCTTACATATTGGTATTGTATAAGTAAGCGGTCTACCAGTATTTAAAACAACAAAAATACCTACACTAGCTAGTTTTTCAAAAATAGCTTTGTTTTCAATATCGATTGTCCCATTTTCTTTTGTTAGAGTACTATCTAAATCTGTAAATACAATTTTTACATCCTTCATATTATCACCTGGTTACTATTATATCACATTATGTAAATTTTATTAACAAATTATAAAACGAAAAAAAGAATACAGAAAATTCTATATTCTTATAATTTACATTAATGGAGCAAATAGTCTTAATAAGCCTTGCCATATTCCTTTAATAATAGATGGAGTTGCTTCTTTTTCTGTTACCTTATGAGATCGAGCTATTGTTTTAACTAAATCTTTTTTTACATTTTTAATCTCATCGACATTTTCCATATAAATACCACATTCAAAATGTAAATAAAGACTTCTATAATCAAGATTAAATGTTCCAACAGTACAAACAGAGTCATCTGAAACAAAAACTTTAGAATGTATAAATCCAGGAGTATAAGTATATATTTCTACTCCATTTTTTATTAAGCTTTCAAAAAATGATGAAGATAAACTATAAACAATTTTTTTATCAGCAATCTTAGGAACGATTATTTTAACGTCTACCCCTCTTTTAGATGCTAATATAAGAGCTTTTTGAAGTTCCGAATCAAGTATCAAGTAAGGAGAAGAAATATATAAGTATTTTTTAGATTGGTTAATAATATTTAAATAAATATTCTCTCCAACATAATCGCTATCAAGTGGATTATCACAGTAACATGAAAGATATCCATTATCTTTATATTTTATACTATGATCGACATCATACTTAGTGTAATCTTCTTCATTTTCTTTATAAGCATTCCATAATGATAAGAACATTACAATAAAGTTATGTATTCCTTCACCCTTAATCATAATTCCATTATCTTTCCAATATCCAAAACGTTCTTTTTCATTTATATATTCATCTGCTAAGTTAATTCCTCCACAAAATGCAACCCTTCCATCAATTATTGTAATCTTTCTATGATCACGATTATTCATTATTATTCCACGAAATGTTTTAACTTCGTTAAACACAACCGTTTTAATACCTTTGCTTTCAAGCTGTTCTGCAAAATCATTAGGCATTGGAGCAATACAACCAAAATCATCAAATATAAGTCTAACTTCTACCCCTTCTTTAACTTTTTTTTCAAGAATATCTAAAATAGTATTCCAAAATCTTCCTTTATCAATTCTAAAATACTCCATAAATATATATTTTTCTGCCTTATTTAATTCAATTTCCATCTGTTTAAATGTTTCTTCTCCAGTTGGAAAATATTTTACTTTATTGTTTTTAGTAACTGGAAAATTAGCAGATAATGCAAGATACTTAAGTTTATCTAAATTCTTATCATCTAACTCATTAAGTATTTTTTCATCTTGAACATAATATCTTTTAGAATTAGCAACTTCTTTATTTACTTTTTTTAGCATTTTACTACTATGTAAATCATTACCAATAAACAAATATAACATAGTTCCTGCTGCAGGAAATAATAATATTAAAACTATCCAAGGAAGATTAGAACTTAAACTTTTAGCATTCTTTATAATTTCCAAGACAAGAAGAATACTTAAAACTGTATATATTATTTCAATTGCAGTAACTAGTTCACTAAAAAGAGCGCCTAAAGACATTACAAATACAATTTGAAAAATAAAACTTAATAAAACTACTCCAAATCTTTTCTCACCAGGCGTCATATTACCACTTCCTTACATACCAGATACTAAAAAAATATCTATAAATAATATAATATCGTTTTACAATTTTTACAACAGAAAAAGAATAGATTTCTCTATTCCCTTTCTACTTACTAATATTGAGAATCTTTTGTTTTATCATTATCCCACAACATTGGGCTATAAACTGTTCCAGCAAACCATACTTCTTTAGTATTCTTATCTCTTACAAGGAATAAATAAGGTTTATCATTTATTTAGTATCTTTAATTTAATATTGCTATCATTATATTTAAATATCCTGCAAATGTAGTCCACAAAATATAAGGAATCAATAAATAAAATGCATTTTTATCAACTCTTTTTGCATAATACATAAGAGCTAGTATTAAACACCACATAATAAATAAAGAGAAAAAAGCAAAATAATAAGCTTTTAAGTTAAAAAATATAATACTCCAAAAAAAGTTAAACACTAATTGCACACCATAAAGTATTAATGCTTTATTTTTATCATCACTTTTTATATATTCGTTATTCTTATATATTAAATAACTTGCTATTCCCATAAGTATGTAAAGAATCGTCCACGCAACAGGAAAAAGCCATGTTGGTGGAGAAAAAAGCGGTTTATTAACCATTTCAAAGTCATCCATTGCTCCATAAGTTAAGAAAGCAGAAACACCTCCAACAATAAGTGGAATAGCTATTGCAATAATTATTTTAAATATCTTATTCTTATTCATCTAATCACCCATTATTATTTTATTAAGAATTAAGATATATATTCAAAAAACTAAATATTTTTTATATCTAATACATCATCTATATCAATAGAAGTTTTATCACTTAGTATTAATTTTCTATAAATATAATCTATCTTAACAACAACAGTATCTTTATCACAGTATTGTCCGGTGTTTTTTTCTTTATTTTCTCTAAAGTATCTTATTAGTACTTTCTTATTTAAGCATTCTTTTAGCTTCTCATCTAAAAGAGCTTTTTCGTCATCTGATAAAATTACTTTTGAAAATTTTTCTTTTTCCTTTTCTTTTACCTCATCACCATATCCAGTTAATGCAGCAAAAGGAGCAAAAATAGCACTCCTATTATAAATACTCATTCTAACATGTTTGCTACTAGGTTCATGGTGTGGCATATTAATGATATCTTCATAATTATTCACTTCTATGACCTCCAATTTCCATATTTCTTTCTATCATTGTAGCACCTTCTTCTAAGTCCATTCCTTTAAGTATAGAGTTTTTTCCATATTTAGCTTTTAGCTCTATTAATGTTTTTTGAATATTTCTTTCTTCTTTTTCCAGTTCCTTTTTCTTTTTCAAATCTTTATCGCACTCTTCTTGATCACTAAATAAATCAAATTGCTTATATATTTTATTTTCTACTATTTCTTCTTCTAAAGATAAATTACATACAGCTATATTTATTCGTCTTACTAAAAGAATTGGATTAGCGATTCTATCGAAAAGTCTCATTAAATGTTCTGTTATTACTTTAGTAGAAGATGTTTTATGATCAATTCTAATTGTTCCATGATCTGGCTTTGGTACACTTCTTCCATAATGATCTTTTTCAATTACCCCAGTATACATAGACATTATTTTATGATTTTTTAAATTACTAACATCATATCCAATAGTAAGTACAATAATATCTGTTAAAAATCCCTTTTTTACCATATCAAGAGTTAACACCTCTGCCATTTCTCTTACTATTAGTCTTGTTTTATCATAAGAATATGGTTCTTTTAAAACTTGTCCTTGTGAAAGACTCGTTGTTGTAGGTTTGTAGTTCTTAACATCTTTTAAAGTACAAGGTTCGTATCCCCAAGCATGATCAATTATAAGTTCAGCATTTACCCCAAACATTTTATATAAATCATCCTCATTAGTTAAAGAATACCTTGCAATATCTCCCATTGTATAAAGTCCTAAAGTCTTTAATCTACTAGAAAGACCTCTCCCTATTCTCCAAAAGTCGGTCAAAGGCTCATGAGCCCATAATTTTTTTCGATAACTCATTTCATCAAGAAAAGAAATTCTAACTCCATTTTCGTCAGGATCACAATGTTTAGCATCAATATCCATAGCTATTTTAGCAAGATACAAATTAGTTCCAATTCCCCCAGTTGCAGTTATTCCTGTTTGGTTATAAACATCTGTAATAATCATAGAAACTAACTCCAAAGGAGTTTTCTTATAAAGCTTCAAGTAATTAGTAATATCACAAAAAACCTCATCAATAGAATAAGCAAAGATATCATCTTTAGATAAATATTTAAGATAAATACTATAAATATCTGTGCTATACTTCATATAAAGAGCCATTCTAGGAGGAGCTATTATATAAGAAAGCTCCAAATCATTGTTTTTCAAATCATCACTATTATATGATTTCCCAATAAAATCTCTATTGTTATTTTTTTTCTTCCTTATAAGATTTACTTCTTTAACTTTTTGTACCACTTCATAAAGTCTAGAGCGCCCAGAAAGTCCATAGGCTTTTAATGATGGTGTTACAGCAAGACAAATTGTTTTTTCAGTTCGAGATGAATCAGCAACAACTAAATTCGTAGTTAATGGATCAAGCTTTCTTTCAACACATTCACAAGAAGCATAAAAGCTTTTTAAATCAATACAAGCATAATATCTCATAGCTCCTCCCTCCATTAAATAAAATAGCACTTTTTATTGCAAAATGCAAGAACATTTGTTCGACTATAACAAAAAAAATAAAAATGCAAGCTTTAATAAAGTGAGCATTTTATTTATATTTTAATATTCTAATAATATATTTAGAGCTTTTCGTATTTTTTAAAATCGAATGATATTTAAATTTGCCAAATTTTCTAATACTAAAAACATCATTTTCTTTTAATACATAAGAAGATTTAGAACATATTTCGTAATTTACTACTACTTCTTTTTCTTTAATCTTTTCTAAAGTTATTTTACGTGAAAGATTACACACACTTGATACAACATTATCAATTCTAAGACTTGATACAATAACATCAATAATGTCATATTCTCTTTTATAATCTTTTAATGTATCAACAGAAACTTCATAAATTTTCACTGAAGATTTACCAACCATAGTAAGATTATCCAAAAGAAAATCACCAATCTCATTAAAAGCATACAAATAAAAACTTCCATGAAACAACACTATATCTCCAAAATAAGAAGGATTAATTTGTAAAGCAAACAAACTTCCAAGTATATCTTGATGCCTAATTTCAAAGTAACTATCAATCTTAAATAATCTTATCTTAGGTAATTTATCACAATAAAGAATTACTTTATCTGAATCAGGATAAACACTATATATATTATAATCATTCTTTTTTATTTTTCCTTTAATACAATTTAATTCTTTTAAGTCGAGAAATAAAGTACTATCCCCTCTTAATAAACGCTCTATAGAATTGTTAATCTTATAATAATCAATCACTATAAATTACCCTTTTTCTTCTTAACATAACTATCATCAAATGTAAAATTATGAGTATTAAGATAATCAATGATGCCAAGAACATCATACTTATCCAAATTCTCAGTAATACGCACCATATCTTTATTTGTTTTTTCATTATAATTATCAAGACAATTATAAGAAAGTAAAGTACCAAATAGATACTGACACCCATCAAAGAAGAATGATCCATTTTCTACATAGAATGTAATTTTACTATCAATACTAGTATCTAATATCTTTTTTAAAGAAGAAAACTCACTTTCTTTAGATTTATCTTTTTCTTCATGGGAAGAGTTATCACCTAAATTACCATAATATTCATATAAAATTTGAGGAGTAATCGCTCTTTCTTTTAAATATATCATAAGATCTATAAAAAAAGGAGACAAACAAGAAAAAATACGTTTATTATCTAAATCTCTAGAATATAATACATTTTTTAAAGTGTCATCGCCAAATCCCTTTTTAATAAGAAAATCAGCAGCAACATTTTCAAAATATATTGAAGGAAATTCAAGTAAAAGAAATGCTGGATTTTTATTCTCACACGAAATATAATGAGCAAATTCATGAGCAAGACTAGTAAAAGAACTTAAACTACCATCACTACTAACTCTTATTTTTGTTACACCATCAGCGTCATCAATAAAATACTGGGATTCATTATCTTCGTTCATTTCTTCAAAAACTATTCTATTTTCTTTAAGAAGTTTAACAAAATCATCTTTCCAATTAGATGCACCTATATAATCTAAAAATTCTAAAAACATTTTTATAAAATCATCGAAAGATAATTTATCCACATTAATATCTTTATGATTAATAAAAGAATTATTATCGCTTAAAAACTCTTCCAAAAACTCAACATATAAATCTTGAAGATTATCGTAAAATGAAAAATTGTTAACTTTTAAAGATGATAAAGCAGTTTTACACAAAAAATTATAGACATTGTATCGTTCATTTTCTTTTACCCAACCAAGCATTTCTTCTTCACTAGAGATCTTTAAAAATGAAGAAAATTCTTTAAATTGTTCTGGTAATTTAAAACGTTTTAAAGCTACAGCAAGATAAAGTAAATTTTCATCAAGTCCATCTAAATCAAAAAATGAATTATCTTCTTCGCCTGCTTTTTTAACAAGCTTAGCATAATATAAAATTGGTATTGCATTTTCTTTAAGCAAAACTTTAAGCTCTTCATTTTGAGTTAACCTCATAAAATATTACTTTTTATTTGATAATTTTTTGGTTTTCCCCTCATTATACAAATATTCTTCAATATGAATTTGATGTCCTATATCATTAACATCATCTATATTTTGCATGTTATTATACATTCTCATAAATATTATATTGAATGGAGCATATGAACTGCCAGAATTACGAAATCTAATTGGTATATAACCTGGATTATGAAAGTCTTTGTCATACCCTTCTATATATTGTTG
>OJLA01001853.1_pt1 | contig 13362 bp, 10 predicted proteins | sample 1596611 | NCBI WGS metagenome assembly OJLA01 (sample SAMEA4350168, study PRJEB24818) | metagenome | biome: human; feature: gut; material: faeces | place: Denmark | collected 2013-09
GTGTTGTATACATGATCCGCATCGTCATGACTGCCGAAGACATCCCGCGGATTCAGCGAACCGTCCATCGAAAGGTTCAGATGGTAGGTTTCGATAAATTCTTTCAAATCTGCGGAGCAAAGGAAATTTTTCTGTTCTCCGTAAGCATCTTCCAGATCAAAGCTGTCGATTCCGAGCTGGTTTGGCATCACGACATAAACCTCATCCGGCACTCTTCTTGCCATCCAGTGATGTCCTCCGATGGTTTCCAGCCACCAGATCTCGTCTTTATCCTGAAAAGCGATTCCGTTCATCTCATATGTCCCGTATTGCTCCAACAGGCTGCCAAGACGTAAAACGCCCTCTCTGGCGCTTCTGATATAAGGAAGCACCAGACAAACCAGATCCTCTTCCCCGATTCCTCCGGTAATCTCTTCCTTTCCATCCGCTGCAGGCTGATAAACGACCAACGGATCCGCTCCGAGCACCCGTGGATTTGAGGTGATCGTCTCAGTAGCAGTCATCGCAACATGTGCCTCATTGACGCCGCTGGCAGCCCAGATACCTTTTCCCTCCACCGCATTCGGCATCGCTGTATAGCGCATCGGATTCTCCGGCAGTTCGATGGTCACATGAGAGAGCACGGAATGATAGGTTTTCGGCTGCTGCTCCGGAGAAACCACTGCAAACTTCTTCGCTGTAAAATGTCCGGCGCCGGAATCATCGTTTCTCGCGATCATCGTTGATCCGTCATAGGTCGCTTTTTTCCCGACCAGTATTGTTGTACACCCCATATCTGACCTCCTATTTTTCTAATGCTTCTACGATTTTTGCATACCCCATGCCGTGGGAAGCCTTGATCAGTACCGAATCCCCCGGATGCAGAAGTTCAGGCAATGCTGCAAGCAGTGCGTCGGTATCTGCGAAATGTTCCGCCTGAGAAATTCCAGCTTCCTTCGCTGCTCGGTACATCTCTTCCGAAAGGCTTCCTGCACAATACAGACAGTCTATGCCTTGTTCTGCGGCATATGCGCCAACCTGCCCGTGCATCTCCCTTTCCTTCTCTCCAAGCTCAAACATATCACCGAGCACCGCAACTTTGCGTCCGTCTGCCAGACTTAACAGATCCAGCGCAGCCTTGGTCGAAACCGGGTTTGCATTGTAGCAGTCGTCGATCAGCACCAGATCCCCCGCCTGCACAACACGGCTCCTGCCGCTTACTGCCTGCACGGCAGCGATTCCGGCTGCGATCTGCTCTGTCGTCAGTCCGAGCTGTAAACCAACTGCAGTCGCCGCCAGCGCATTTAACACCATATGCGCGCCCGGCAGCGGAATCTGTACGTCAAACGCAGCGTCCGGCGTGTGGATTGTCGCTGTACTGCCCAGCAGTCCACGGCTTACGATGGTGTCTGCGTAAATATCGTTTTCGGGAGAAAGTCCAAAGTGAACCGGCCTTTTGCCGTGTACTTCCCCAATTGTCATGAGTTTGTCATCGTCTCCGTTGACACAGACCGTCCCTTCAGGATTCATAAAGTCAAAAATCTCGGATTTTGCCTTCAAAATACCGTCCCGGCTTCCGAGGAATTCCAGATGGCACTGACCGATATTTGTCATCACGCAAATATCCGGCTTTACCATCTCGCTTAAACGGTGCATCTCCCCGAAATGATTGATGCCCATCTCCACAACGGCAGCCTCCGTATCCTCCGGCATGGCAAGCAGTGTCAACGGCACGCCGATTTCGTTGTTGAAATTGCCCTGCGTCTTGTGTGTCTTGTATTTCTGTGCAAGCACTGACGCGACAAATTCTTTTGTACTGGTCTTGCCGACGCTTCCGGTGATCCCAACGATCGGAATTGGCATCTGCTCTCTGTAAAACGCAGCGATCTGCCGAAGCGCAGCCAGACTGTCCTCCACACGGATGCAGGGACCCGGCAGTTCTTCCGGTTCTTCTTCACACACAACTGCAATCGCGCCCTTGTCAAAAACTTCCCGGATAAACTGATGACCATCCACCCGTTCTCCGCGGATTGCCACAAAAATATCGCCCGGTTCCACTTTGCGGGAATCGATTACGATTCCTGCCGCTTCTTTTCCGGAATAGCCGCGGATTACAGCCATTCCCGCCGCCGGACAGGTTCCGGTATGCTTTCCCGCCGGCACAGCCAGATGCCCCTTACAGGCTCTTGCTATATTCCATATCGTCATGTTTTTCATATCACTTTTGGTCTCCATTTTACAGTTGAAAAGCTACATCCTTTTCAGTCCTCAAATGCCATATCCAGAATCTTCTGGCAAAGCTCGTCATAGCTGATGCCGACCGCCGCAGCTTCCTGGGGAATCAGGGAGGTGGGAGTCATGCCGGGGAGCGTATTCGCCTCCAGACAGTAGGCGTTTCCGGCCTCATCCATCATAAAATCCATCCGGGCATATTTATGCAGGCGCAGGGCATCGAATACACGCTCTGAAATCTTCTGGATCTTTCTGGTGCTCTCTTCGCCGATCGGCGCGGGGCAAATCTCAATGGTGCTGCCCGCCTGATATTTGTTTTTGTAATCGTAAAAGCCTTCCTTCGGCGCGATTTCCACGATCGGAAGTGCTTTGCCGTCCAGCACGCAGCAGGTTAACTCCCTGCCCTTGATATATTCTTCTACAACGACCTCGTCTCCATATAAAAATGCATCATCGAGTGCTGCCTGATAGTCCTCTTCTTTCTGCACGATGGAAACGCCGATGCTCGAACCACCGGAGCTTACCTTTACCACGCAGGGGAACTTCGGCTGCTGGCCTTCTCCCGGCTCCTGACCTTTTTTCAGGCGGAAGCCTGCCGGGGTCGGAATCCCGTTTTGCATAAACAGTTCTTTTGCAAGGCACTTATCCATCGCCAGCGCGCCGCTGACAAAGTCTGTGCCGGTGTAGCGGATTCCCAGCAGATCAAATGCCGCCTGCACCTTTCCACCTTCTCCGTCTGCACCGTGCAGTCCTAAAAAGACAACGTCCGCCATCTGACAGATCTTGATCACGTTGGGGCCAAAGTAACATTTGCCGCCGTCCTTCCGCAGTGCCTTTACCGCACTGATATCGGGATTGATCTCATGAATCGCTTCGATTCCTGCAGAAAAATCCTCATCACTTTCAAAAATATGATTAATGTCGTCCCGTTCCATTCCAAGAAAAACGTCCAGCAGGACAGCCTGATGTCCCAGTCTCTTCATCGCCTGATAAATCATCTTGCCGGAAATCAGGGATACGTCACGTTCCGTGCTGATTCCGCCTGCTAATACTACAACCTTCATGTCTTTCTCCTCTTCTACTGTTTTCCAAAATTACTTCATGCCATAGTATACGCTCAATCCACTGCTCCGTAAAGGAAAATCAGCAGTCAGTTTGCCTAAAATACCGATATATTTTACCGTATTATCCAGTTAAAGCGCTGAAATATTAATTTTTTGTAAAATTTTTTCGCACCTTTCTGCAAATAGGTGTATAATACAGACACGTTACAAAGACAGATGTCTTTCTACAAAAGACATTTCTTCCGGGAAAGGCATTTTTCTTTTGAAAAGGAGGAACTATTATGAAAAAATCCATGAGTGTTTTACTGGCAGCCGCCATGTGCAGCGCTATGCTTGCAGGCTGCGGCTCTACAGCAGCTGACACTGCAGCAGACGCTTCCGCTGAAACCACTGCTGCCGCTGCTACCGAAGCAGCAGATTCTTCTGCTTCTGCAGAAGGCGTAAATGTATTTAAAATCGGCGGTACCTCTCCCCTGACCGGCGCGGCAGCAATCTACGGCAACGCTGTAAAGAACGGCGCACAGATCGCCGTTGACGAGATCAACGAAGCAGGCGGTTCCGTACAGTTCGAACTCAAATATGAGGACGACGAGAACGACCCGGAAAAAGCAGTTTCCGCTTACAACGCATTAAAGGACTGGGGCATGCAGATTTCCCTGGCTTCCGTTACCACAAAGCCCTGTGAAGCAACCAGTACAGAGCACTTTGCTGACCGTATTTTTGGTCTGACTCCTTCCGCTTCCTCTACCGCTATTACAGAGGGCAAGGACAATGTATTCCAGATGTGTTTTGCTGACCCCAACCAGGGTCTTGCATCCGCTGACTATATTGCAGATCAGAAGCTCGGCACAAAAGTCGCTGTCATCTACAGAAATGACGATGTATACTCCAGCGGCATCTACGAGAAATTCAAAACAGAAGCAGATGTAAAGGGTCTGGAAATCGTTTCCGCAACCACCTTTACCGATGCAAGCTCCAATGACTTCTCCGTACAGCTGACCGAAGCAAAGAATGCAGGTGCTGACCTGCTCTTCCTTCCTATCTATTATCAGCCCGCTTCCCTGATCTTAAAGCAGGCAAAGGATATGGGCTATGAACCCACCTTCTTTGGCGTAGACGGTATGGATGGTATCCTGACCCTGGAAGGTTTTGACACCTCTCTGGCAGAAGGCGTTATGCTGCTGACTCCCTTCAACGCTGATGCGACAGATGAAAAGACCCAGAGCTTTGTAACCAAATACCAAGAACTCTACGGCGATGTTCCGAACCAGTTCGCAGCAGATGCTTATGACTGTGTATATGCTTATAAAGCAGCTCTGGAGGCATCCGGCGCTACCGCAGATATGTCTGCAGAGGAGCTTTGCGACAAGATGATCGAAGCCTTCCCGACTCTGACCTATGACGGTCTCACCGGTACAGGCATCACCTGGGATTCCACCGGTGCTGTATCCAAGACTCCTAAGGGTATGGTGATCAAAAACGGCGCTTACGTCGGCATGGAGTAATACTTACCCTTTAATTTTGATTTTATCAATGCGCAAGGGAGCACCGTTATCGTTTTTGATACGGCGCTCCCTTGCGTCATACAGAGAAATGAGGTAGCTTATGACCTTTTTATCACACCTGATCAACGGCATCAGTCTTGGAAGCGTATACGCGATCATCGCACTGGGATACACAATGGTATACGGTATCGCCAAGATGCTGAACTTTGCCCACGGAGACGTCATCATGGTGGGCGCATATATTTCCTTCTGTACCACCAGTTATCTCGGACTTTCTCCGCTGGTATCTGTCCTTTTTTCCATCATCGTCTGCACGGTTCTCGGCATCGTTGTAGAACGTCTGGCATACAAGCCCCTGCGTCAGGCTCCTTCCCTCGCAGTTTTGATCACTGCCATCGGCGTTTCCTATTTTCTGCAGAATGCCGCCCTGCTGATCTGGGGCTCCAGCCCGAAAACCTTTTCTTCCGTAACCGGAAGCTGGACCTTAAAGCTTTTTGACGGACAGCTGATCGTTTCCGGCGTCACGATCGTTACGATCCTTGCCTGCATCCTGATCATGATCTGTCTGACGCTTTTCACCAACAAGACAAAAATGGGAACGGCGATGCGCGCAGTTTCTGAAGACAAGGCTGCTGCAGGTCTGATGGGTATCAATGTCAATACAACCATTTCCCTGACCTTTGCCATCGGCTCCGGTCTGGCGGCCATCGCAGGTGTATTGCTCTGCTCCGCCTATCCGACCCTGATGCCCACCACAGGCTCCATGCCCGGCATCAAGGCATTTACTGCAGCTGTATTTGGCGGCATCGGCTCCATTCCCGGCGCAATGATCGGCGGTATCCTGCTCGGCATTATTGAGATCTTTTCCAAAGCGTATATTTCCACACAGCTGTCCGATGCGATCGTATTTGCGGTTCTGATCGTGGTCCTGATCGTAAAGCCGGATGGTCTGCTGGGCAAACACGTCAGCGAGAAAGTATGAGGTAGCAGCATGAACAAACTCAAACCTATTCTGTCAGCCAGAAAAGACTGCACAATTTCCTATACGATCGTCATTCTCGCCTTTATCCTGATCCAGACCATGATCGCAACCGGAAACATCACCTCTTCCTTAAAGGGACAGCTGGTTCCGATCTGTGCCTACATCGTCATGGCGATCTCCTTAAATCTTACCGTCGGCATTTTAGGCGAGCTTTCTTTAGGGCATGCCGGCTTTATGTCGGTCGGCGCTTTTACCGGCATCGTGGTTTCCACCTCCCTTGCCGCTGCGATTCCGAACGGCCCTCTGCGCCTTGCCATTTCCATGATCGTCGGCGGCCTTTTTGCCGGAATTGCAGGACTCATCGTCGGCATCCCCGTACTTCGTTTAAAGGGTGACTATCTTGCCATCGTTACCCTTGCATTCGGTGAAATTATCAAGAATATTATCAACGTGCTCTATATCGGTCTGGATGAAAAAGGACTGCACTTCAGCCTTCTGGAACAGCATTTTACCCTTGCAGAGGGCGGTTCCATGATCATCAACGGCCCCATGGGTGTCGGCGGTGTCCAGAAGCTCTCCTCCTTTTCTTCCGGCGTTGTCCTGATCCTGATCACGCTGTTTTTAGTCCTGAACCTGATCCACAGCCGTACCGGCCGTGCCATCATGGCTGTCCGCGACAACAAGATTGCCGCAGAGAGCATCGGACTTTCTGTAACCCGCTATAAGCTGCTGGCATTCGTGATCTCCGCCGTTTTTGCAGGTATGGCAGGCACCCTTTACGCCATGAATTTCTCTACCGTCACCGCATCCAAATTCGACTTTAATACCTCGATCCTCATTCTGGTATTCGTCGTTCTGGGCGGTCTTGGAAATATCTGGGGCTCGATCATCGCCGCTGCACTTTTAACCGTGCTTCCTGAGCTTCTGCGCTCCATGAACGACTACCGGATGCTCATCTATGCGATCCTGCTGATCGTTATGATGATCTTCAACAATTCCGGCGCAAAGAAGCGTCTGACAGAATATTTCAGCGCACAGAAGGAAAAGCGGACTGCGAAAAAGGCAGCTGGAAAGGGGGTAAACTGATATGGCAACTCTCGAAGTAACCGGACTCGGTATTTCCTTCGGCGGTCTGCGGGCCGTTGATGATCTTACCATGTCCATCGAAAAAGGCGGCCTGGTGGGCCTGATCGGACCCAACGGTGCCGGCAAAACCACCGTATTTAACATGCTGACCGGCGTTTACCGCCCCACAGACGGCGGCATTCGCTTAAACGGTGAAAATCTGATCGGCAAAAAGCCTTACGAAATCAACCGCATGGGCGTTGCCCGCACCTTCCAGAACATCCGACTGTTCCCGCAGCAGAGTGTTCTGGACAACGTTATGACCGGCTTAAACAATCAGGTGCAGTATTCCCTTGCAGAAAGCCTTTTACATGTGGGAAGCTACCACAAAAAAGAAAAAGAAATGACCGAGCGTTCCATGGAGATCCTGCGAGTCTTCGGGCTGGAGGATTCTGCTCAGACACTGGCATCCAACCTGCCCTATGGCAAACAGCGTAAACTGGAAATTGCCCGTGCGCTTGCAACCAAACCGGAGCTTCTGCTTCTGGATGAGCCTGCCGCCGGCATGAACCCCAACGAAACCGGAGAGCTGATGGATACGATCCGTCTGGTGCGCAAGGAGTATCAGGTCACCATCCTTTTGATCGAGCATGACATGAAGCTGGTACAGGGTATCTGTGAATACCTCTATGTCCTGAATTTCGGTCGTCTGCTGGCAGAAGGCACTCCTGATAAGGTATTAAACGATCCTGCCGTTGTCAAGGCATATCTGGGCGATTAAAGGAGGCTTCTTTTATGGCAATGCTCACTGTAGAAAATATCAATGTATAATACGGCGTAATCCACGCCCTTAAAGACATCTCCTTTCAGGTAAACGAAGGCGAGATCGTCGCACTGATCGGCGCAAACGGTGCCGGCAAAACCACCACCCTGCAGACTGTCAGCGGCATGCTGAGCGCAAAGTCCGGTTCGATCCGATTTCAGGATCAGGAGATTTCCAGAATGCCGGAGCACAAAATCGTGAAGCAGGGAATTTCCCACGTCCCCGAAGGACGCCGGATGTTCTCCAACCTGACGGTTTTGGAAAACCTGAAAATGGGCGCTTACACCAGAAAAGACAAGCAGGAAATCAACAATTCCCTGGAAATGGTTTATGAGCGGTTTCCCCGCTTAAAGGAACGTACCCGCCAGCTGGCAGGAACTCTTTCCGGCGGTGAACAGCAGATGCTTGCAATGGGACGCGCGCTGATGGCAAATCCCCGCATCCTGCTGTTGGACGAGCCCTCCATGGGTCTGTCCCCGCTTCTGGTTTCTGAAATTTTTGATATCATTCAGGAGATCAACAAACAGGGCGTTACCATCCTTTTGGTAGAACAGAACGCAAAAAAAGCGCTTTCCATCGCAAACCGCGCCTATGTCCTCGAAACAGGACGCATCGTAAAGGAAAATGATGCACAGGCACTTTTACATGATGAAGCGATCAAGAAAGCTTATCTCGGCGAATAAGGGGGAAACAATTATGTCAAACACAGTAATTACCATCGCCCGTCAGTACGGCAGCGGCGGACGTACCGTCGGCAAAATGCTGGCAAAGCGTCTGGACATTCCCTGCTACGACAGGGAGATTATTTCGCTCGCTTCCGAAGAAAGCGGCATTCATCCCACTCTGTTCCAGGATGAGAAAAAAAAGCACGGCTCTCTGCGTGCGTTCCTTACCGGCGGCTTCAAAAATGCCTCCCCGCTTTCCCCGGAAAGCGCAGGTTTTACAAAGGATGACAACCTTTTTCGCTATCAGGCAAAAATCATCCGCCAGCTCGCAGAGGAAAGCTCCTGCGTTATCATCGGACGCTGCGCCGACCATATCCTTGCAGATGTTCCAGGCGTTGTCCGTGTCTTTGTCCACGCACCCGAAGATTTTTGTCTGCAGGAAGCAATGAAGGTCAACAGTCTTTCTGTTTCTGAGGTTCAGAAGCTCATCGCTCAGACCGACGAATACCGTGCCCACTACTACAAGTATTACACCGGCCAGGAATGGAAAAACGCCCAGAATTACGACCTGTCCCTGGACAGCTCCCGTCTCGGCTTCGATGGCACAGTAGAGGCGATACTTTCCTATATCGAAGTACGTAAAAAGTTCGACAAAACTATGTAATACAATTCCCGGCAGTCAGGCTCCTTTTTGGAACCGGGCTACCGGGAATTTTTATCCCAGATAATCCAGCGGATTGACCGCTTCCCCGTCCTTTGTCAGTTTAAAATAAACATTGGAGCCCTCTACCGAGTAATATTTTGTCGGCTCCGCCACATGTCCGATCACCGCGCCGGTTTCCACATAGTCTCCCTCTTCCACAGTCACTTCCTGCAGCTGTCCATAGGTCAGCTCGTATCCACCTCCAAGACGCATCACAACAGTCTGTCCGGTCTGCGCATCCTCATACACAGATTCCACAATTCCATCTGCTGCGCATGCCACGCCTGTTCCTTCTGCTGCGCTGATTACAATCGACGGATTATATTTGTACTGCTGCAGCGTCGGAAAATAAATTGTCTTGTCCATGCTGTAATTTAACAGAACGTTGCCTGCAATCGGCCATGCCAGCTTACTGCTTTCTCCAAAGGACAGCTGGCTCTCCTGCACTGCGATATTCGCAGACGCTGCAAGCGCCTCGTCCTGATTGTCGGCTGCATCCTGACTCGCGGTTGTTCCGTTCGCTTTTTTGTCAGCGTCTGCCGCATTCGCCTGACCGCCGCCGGATGCCAGTTCGCTCGAACTTCCGTCGCTGTTGTACGCTTCGTTTCGGTACTCTGCATAGCCGATGTTGCGATTTTTGGGCTCCTCCGTCGGCTGACTTCCCGTTTCCTGTTCTCTGGCTGCTCCTGTGTTCGATTCCCCGCCTGTTTTTGCAGGCGCACTCAGATCTTTATCCTTCTGCGCATAATAGGGGTCATAATCCAGCTCCCCACTGTCTTTATCGCTGCCGGTCACATTCTGCGCAGACTGATTCTGTGCCTGTGCCACAGGACTTTGCGTCTCTTCCTCCAATTTGGAGAAATCTACAATATGCTGCTCTTCCTCCTGGCTTTTCTGATGATTGCGGTACACAGAAATGCCCGTCACTGTCATCGCCGCCAGTACCAGAACGACCGAAGCTGTCATGATCGCTTTTTCTCTGCGGTATGCGCTGTTTTTTCCGCCTGTTCTTTTTCTTCTCATCACGCTCATCCTTTCCTGTTTCCTGTGTTCAGGCTTAGTTTGAGCGCAATTCAACCGTTTTATTCCGTTTTTTTCAAAAGTCCCGGGAAAAACAGCTCCAAAATTTCTTCTGCGGAAGCTCCCTGCTTCGCAAGCGCATTGGCATAATATTGATCCAATCCGATCCCGTGCCCGATTCCCTTTGTCGTAATCACCATTTTCCCGCCCTGCTCTTCCAGGAAAAAACACGATGACGGAAGCTCAAACAGCTGCCGAAACCGTTCTCCCTCTATGGATGACCGTCCCGCGCGGACATTTAATACGTATCCGGCGCTGTCCCGCGTCAGTACAAGCTTTGGGGCATCCTTTTCCACTGATACGCCTTCTGCCTCCAGCATCCCGAAAAACCGCTCTGTTTTCATGCTCTTTTCCTGTAAAAAATCTTCTGCAGCCTCATCTACCGGACAGGCGATGCTTTTGCACCAGTCCGACTCCTGTCCGAAAAGCTCTGTCCCGCTCCTTGTCCGCCCTGCGCTCAGGCGAAAAAACGGCGCGCTGACAGCCGCTCCCTGCCATTCGAGAACATAGCCCGAAGAAGCGCGCACCGCCTCCCTGCAGCGCTCCTCCAACACGTCTGCCTGCTCGCCCCACAGACGCTTGCGCTGCGCCTTGTCCAGGTACGAAAAACCGCTATTACTGTCGATAATCCGCGGCTCAAAGGCGCTCACACTATTTTGAGAGATGCTCTCCTGCGCTGCTCCGGTTGTGCCATTCTCCAACACGGTCTCCTCCAGATGCCCTCCCGCGACGCAGCTGCTGCGCAGAATCACCGCCTGGGCTTTGAGCGCTTCCGGTTCATATTCTGCAGGAATCACCGCCGCCAGCGCGCCGATCAGAAACGCTTCCTCCGTCATCGTTCGGACGTCGCTTCCACTTTGCATCCGGACTGTCCTGCCGGATACGGGCACAATGGTTTCCACCGTTTTTTCCTGCCCTGCCCGCACTACACTGCTGCAGGTATACGGCAGCAGAAAGAAAAAAAGAAGAACCGCAAAAAAGTCCTTTTGACGGCTCTTTCCTACGGTTCTGTTTGTTCTTTTTTCCATTGTTTCCTGCATCATGAACCCTCCGATGCTGCCGGTATTTTCCTATACGGCAGTCTATGCAGAGACGCACGCTTCTATGCAGAAAGCTTCCCGCGTATTATTTTTCCACGCGGTTATAGTTAATCAGACATCCTTTCAGGATGATCTGGCGCTCTTCATCGGTCAGCTCACCGAGGGTTACGGTAAACGGCTTCAAGCCGTTTGCATCTACCACATATCCTGTAATTTCTGCAGCCTTTTCCTCTACCGCCTTGCGGATGCCGGGGAAGAAGAGGTAATCATGGTTGGTAAACGGAAGATCTCCGTCCGGAATGACGAACGGAAGCATGCCCCAGTTGATCAGATTGGAACGATACCGTTTGGTCGCATATTCATTTGCGATATTTGCCCAACCGCCCAGCACCTTCTGGCAGCTTGCAGCCTGCTCTCTCGCAGAACCATCTCCGGGCTTTACTGCGAAAATCGTGGAACCGAACCCGATGTTGTCGTTTGCAGCCTGCGGGAACTGCACATGAATTTCATCCATAATTTCTGCCAGCTCCGGTTTTACAGTCACTGGATCCTTGCCATCCATCAAAGCTTCCTGCGCCTTGTGGATTTCCTTTGCCAGTCCGACATAGGCAGGATCCTTGCGGGACAGGGTAAACTCTGCCAGTCCAAGAGGATTGGAGCGGTAAGAGCTTGTCTCTCCGGACGGAATCAGCTCGTCTGTCGTCGTAACCGGATCGTGAATCTCGGAAACGACCTGCAGCACCAGATTTTCCGGAAGCGCGCACATCGTCGGCCAGTCCTTGATATTAGGACCGAAATGGATTTCCACAGAGGGATCTGCTACACCATGGGAATCGAATACGCGATTCTGATAAATCTTCGAATCAAAATGATACTGATATTTGCCGATGGGTCCGTCGAATTCAGTCGCCGCTGTCAGGCGTCCCTGATTTGCCGCAGTCGCCGCAATCGAACGGGCATCCATCAGAGCTACCGAAGCAATCTGGCCGTTCTGCAGCTTGGAGCCTTCGCGGTTCGGGAAGTTTCTTGTAGAATGACGGATCGAGAACGCATTGTTTGCAGGCGTATCGCCAGCACCGAAGCAAGGACCGCAGAACGCAGTCTTCATAACAGCTCCCGTTTCCAGAATCGTCGCCGCACAGCCATTTTTAATCAGTTCCATATAAATCGGCATGGAAGCCGGATACACACTCAATGTAAACTCCTGATTTCCGATATAGCTGCCCTTTAAAATGTCCGCGGCCGCACAGATATTTTCAAAGCCGCCGCCTGCGCAGCCCGCAATAATTCCCTGATCCACATAAAATCTGCCGTCACGCACTTTATCCTTCAAGCTGTAAGGTACCGCATTATCCAGACTGACTGCAGCCTTTTTCTCTACATCTGCAAGGATATCCGTCAGGTTCGCATTCAGCTCTTCAATCGTATAGGTATTGCTCGGATGGAACGGCATTGCAATCATCGGCTTTACCTTTGATAAATCAACCTCAATCAGGCCGTCATAGTACGCCGTCTGTCCGGGTGCCAGCTCTTTATACTCTGCCTCTCTTCCGTGAATTTCATAAAATTCGCGGATCTGGTCATCTGTCTGCCAGATGGAAGAAAGACATGTTGTCTCTGTTGTCATAACGTCGATGCCGATTCTGAAATCCGCACTTAAATTTGCAACGCCGGGGCCAACGAACTCCATCACTTTATTTTTTACATAACCGTTTGCAAAAACAGCGCCGATAATCGCCAGCGCAACGTCCTGCGGACCAACGCCTTTTTCCGGCTTGCCGGTCAGATAAACGCCGACAACCTCCGGCATACGGATATCATAGGTCTGGTTCAACAGCTGCTTTACCAGCTCCGGACCGCCCTCGCCCATCGCCATCGTTCCCAGCGCACCATAGCGGGTGTGGGAATCAGAGCCAAGGATCATCTTGCCGCCGCCTGCGAGCATTTCTCTTGCAAACTGGTGGATAACCGCCTGATGAGGAGGTACATAAACGCCGCCGTATTTCTTTGCACAAGTCAGTCCGAATAAATGATCGTCCTCATTGATCGTTCCGCCGACCGCACACAGGGAGTTGTGGCAGTTGGTCAGAACATAAGGAATCGGGAACTTCGTCAACCCCGATGCACGCGCGGTCTGAATAATTCCGACAAAGGTAATATCATGGCTTGTCAGCTTATCAAATTTAATTTTCAGCTTTTCCATGTTGCCGGAAGTATTGTGATT
>OJLA01001855.1_pt1 | contig 13352 bp, 13 predicted proteins | sample 1596611 | NCBI WGS metagenome assembly OJLA01 (sample SAMEA4350168, study PRJEB24818) | metagenome | biome: human; feature: gut; material: faeces | place: Denmark | collected 2013-09
GGAGTAGACATATTGCACAAAAACAGCCCGATTAAATGGCGCCCAGTTGTGCATATTGCACAACGGTGTTAGTTGACTAAAACTCGGCATATTGCACAAAGAACGAACACCCGTTCACCCCTATTTTGTGCAACTTGCACAATGGTACTCGAACACTTGTTTTGTGCATATTACCCAATTTTAGCCGACTAATAGCCCCGTCTTTTGTGCATATTGTACATTGTGCATATTGCACAATAGAAGCACTGGATTTTTGTGCATTTTGTATATTGACATTTGCCCCAGACTATGCTATACTATATACATAGAATATAGGTATAGGAAACAGAACATCTGTTCCCCCTTTTAGTCACTAAACAGGGTTTGTGCAAATTGCACAAAAACAACCTATGAATTTTGTGCAACTTGACTATTGCATTATCCCTTAGGGTATGGTAATATATACTTGTAAGGAAGAGAAGTACATTGACAACCGAACAGTGAGTAGCATTTTAGTCAACTAGCTTTTGAAAAAAGTGCTTGACAAGCTGGCAAGCAAGTGCTATAATATAAGTAAGAAAAGAGAAAAGATAACAAGCTGGCGCTTGAAAACAATTTCAATTTTCTTAAAAAAGCACTTGACAAGCTGGCAAGGATATGTTACAATATACTTGTAAGGAAGTCAAGGAACTTACAATCGCACCTTGAAAATTGAATATGTTTTAGTCAACTAACAATCGGTTCGTGTTTCACGTGAAACATCGTAAAGATTCAAGTTGCTAATGTTTCACGTGAAACATCAGGCAACTAGCCACAAAAACATTTTAGTCAACTAAAAAGAAAGAAGAGGTAATCATTATGAGAAAAAACGCAGAAAACACAACCGTTGCAACCGAAAACGCTAAGGAAGAGGAAATCGTATCCTATGAAGTCGTGGCTATGAATGGAAAGAATAAGGAACTGACATTCTACAATACAGACCTTATCCGTCACACACAGTCTATTCAGAAGTACCGTGACGCTGGCAATCTTGCAATCCTTGCAATCGCACACGAGTTCGACTCTATGGACAAGGACGAGTCTTACAAGACCGCCGGTTTCAAGACAGTTGCTGACTATGGTAGAGTAGTATTCGACTACAAGCCTGCAACCGTATCACTCTATCTCAGAAGTGCAAGGGCATTTTTGACAGAGAATGAAAAGGGCGAGGTCAACTACAAGCCGAACTTACCTAAACTTACAGTAGGTCAGATGATTGAGTTGTTACCGCTTGTAAAGGACGGCGAGGACGTGTCAGAAGTAATTAAGGCTTTACAGTCTGGCGAGATTAACTGTCAGATGTCTACTAAGGCTATTCGTGACGCGGTATCAACTATCCGTGCTATCCCGACTAAGGCTAAGGAAGTAACAGAAAAGTCTGAACTTGCAAAGGCTGAAAAGCTGGGCGAGTATGACAAGGATAAGTTACCTAAGAATACTACACCTGAAAGCTATGCTGAAACTAACATTGACGCCGCTATGGTAGCATTTGAGAACTACGCAAAGGCTATGGCTGACATTGAGCATAATGAAACGGTGGACGCAAAGATTAAGGAAGTCATGGTTAAGTTACAGGAACTCCGTGCAGAACTTACCAAGTAGCATTAAACAATCGGTGGACACGAACCGATTGTTAGTTGACTAAAAGCCAAAACATGAGGTCAGCTAAGAAAGGAAGTAACAGTATGAAAGTAAGAATGTTAAAAAACACAAGTTACCCACAGACAAGAAGAGCCATTGATGATATGACTATTGAAATGTATCAAGATGTTGTATCGGCTGTACTTCACGATGCCAGTCCTATTGAAGTGGCATATTTAATAAAAGACATATGGGAAGTAACATCACTCTCATTGTATGACAACACTAACATCAATCACGAACAGTTTGCAAGATGTATGTGTCGTATCCGTAAAGTCCTTGACGAAGCGTTCAAATCATTAGGTGTGGACGATTTAGAATGGGATTTTGAATAACTGATTGCTATGTCGGCTAAGGGTTGCCAGCCTTTAGTCGACTAACAATAAATAAACAATAACCAATAAAAGTTGACAGTAAAGTCGTAAAAATCAGAAAGTCGAGGTAATAATTATGGCAGATTTCAGAAACATGGCAAAGAGACAGACAACACTTAGTGAGGTTATGACAGACAGAGATAAAATCTCTACAGACGAGCTTATCGCTAAGTATCCGGACGGTGTAACAATCGTAGCGTTTGATTACATTCAGTCCAAGAAGTCAAAAGGCAAGTATCCGGTATTCAATATTGCCGAGGACGCTAATGTATTTTGCAACGGCGGAACAGTTCTTGACCGTATCTTCACAGACTTCGTAAATGCTATGGACGGAGATGTTAAGGCGGCAAGCTATGAACTTCGCAGACAGGGTGGACTTCAGGTTAAGCTTTCTAAGGGTGAAACAAAAGCTGGTGACGAACTGACCCTCGTAGAAGTAATCTAATCCACAAGGCGAATTGGGGTGATGCGGGATGATTCCCGTATCGCCCTATTCGTGTTTGTTTAGTTGACTAAACAGGTTTTGCTTTTAGTTCAATGTTTAGTCGACTAAAAGAAAGGAGATATGATTATGGGCATATTTGGTGGCATATTTAAGGCGTTAATGAATGAAGTTTCCGATGTGTTTGGAAACGGAATGGTTGATGATTTAGATGATGTTGCAATAGTCGAAATGTTTGACAGTCGTCTTGCAGAACTGTCTGGAATGGTTTCTGAATTAACTCCATTCGCAGATAAAGCAGACGAAAGTTACATGAGTTTAATATATAATAGACTCGAAAAAGTTCCGGCAGTAGAATTATATGACGGAAATTATCAAGAGAAGTTAGACGCACTTATAAACGAAGCTGAATTATTAGAGCCGGACAGTAAGAGGTCGCTATCTAAACTTGATAAAATTGAAACAGAAATAAAAGACGTGGCTACGCAGATACAGACTTATCTTAAAGAACCTACTTCCACGTTGGAAGAAGCAAAGTTGTGGGACAGTAAGTTTGTTAAAGGTGTGAATGAACACATTCCGCCGCACTACAAAAAGGGCGAATATATGGACGACACAATGTCGGAAGTTATGAGGGCATTTAGAAATTGGTCATCATTCGCTCAGGCTTCCATTGACTTATATGGTTCACAAAGACTTATCAATGCAACTTATGAAGCGGTAATTGAGGGCGAAGATGCTATGTCTTATATGTCAGAAATACTCGACCTTAACACTAGAGAAAATTCGACGTTTGGGGGTGACCTACATGAAGATATTATCGTTCCTTATGCAGGATTCTTTGGTTCAGGTTTCTTCTTCTAACACAGGCGATGTTGACAGAGATTTAATTGTTAGTCAACTAAACTACATTAAGAGCCAAGAGAACTTTGAGTGGGTTTATTCGCACAAGGTTCACTACTTAAACATTCCGATTTCATTTGACATTGAAACTTCTTCGTTCTACGAGGGAGTTGCAAAGAAAGCAATAATGTATATTTGGACTTGTAATGTAAATGGAACAACATTTATAGGAAGAACATGGAAACAGTTCACACAGTTTATTGACATAATGTCAGAAGTATTCGAGTTAATCAGATACAACAAACGATGCTTAATTTACGTACATAACCTTGAGTATGAATTTCAGTTTATGCGTAAATGGTTTGATTGGCACGACATATTCGCAGATGATAAAAGACAGCCGCTATACGCAGTAACTAAAAGCGGAGTTGAGTTTCGTTGTTCGTACAGACTTTCCGGTTATTCATTAGCCAAGTTAGCAGATGAACTTAGATACTACAAGACACAGAAAATGGTTGGAGATTTGGACTACTCTCTCATCAGACATTCCAATACACCATTAACAGATAAAGAGTTGAAGTATTGTACTCAGGATACTCAAGTTGTTGTATGCTACATTCAAGAAGAAATAGATAAGAATGGTGACATAGCACACATACCATACACAAAGACCGGCTACGTGCGTCGATATTGTCAAGATGAATGTCTTGCAATACATAAGCAGAATGATGATGTTAGTCGACTAAAGGGTTTGAAGTACAGAGATGTAATGCAATCTTTAACTCTTACCTACGACCAGTACAAGATGTGTAAAGCTGGTTTCCAAGGTGGTTTCACTCATGCAAACATCAACTACGTAAATGAAACACTTACAGATGTTGGTTCGATAGACTTTACATCATCATATCCATTCACTATGATGGCTCAATACTTCCCAATGTCTAGTCCAAGAGAAGTTGAAGTACACGACATGAAAGATTTGGAGTTCTATCTATCAAGTTACTGTTGCTTATTTGAGGTACAGTTCATAAATCTAAGACCATTGACAACAATAGAGAACCCAATATCATCATCACGTTGTTCATATCTTGAGGGTTATCACATTAACAATGGTAGAGTGATAGATGCTAAGATACTCGAAACAACAATAACAGAACTTGACTTCGATATATACCGCAACTTCTACACATGGGACGGTATCAAGATAGGAAAGTTCTTAGTGTTCTATCGTGGTTATCTTCCTACCAATCTTGTGAAATGTCTTGTAAAATTCTACAAGGACAAGACCACGCTGAAAGGTGTAGCCGGAAAAGAGGAAGAGTATCTGCAAGGTAAAGCGATGTTGAACTCAGCATATGGAATGGCTGTGACAGACATTGTACGTGATGACTTGGAGTACCACCAAGAGTTATTTGCAGACGAATGGCAAGTCGGTTCAGAAACACCTGTTAGTCAACTAAACAGGTACAATAAGAACCCAAGTCGTTTCCTATACTATCCTTGGGGAGTATGGGTAACAGCACACGCAAGACACAATCTGTTCAAAGGAATTAAGGCTTTCGGTTCAGACTATGTGTATTCTGACACAGACTCAATCAAAGCAATAAACATGGATAGACACCAAGACTTCATTAAGAACTACAATCTTCATGTTAGAGAACAGTTGGAAAAAGCCGCAGACTTCCACGGAATACCAATGTCAGACTTTGAGCCTGAAACTATAAAAGGTGAAAAGAAGTTAATTGGTGTGTGGGATTTTGAGGGAACATACGATAAGTTCAAAACACTTGGTGCTAAACGATACTTGGTTCAAAAGGGTAACGACATAGAGTTCACAGTTGCCGGTGTAAACAAGAAAGCAATCAAAGAATATATGTTAGAAACCTATGGACTTGACGGAGTGTTTGATGCGTTCACTCGTTCATTAGATATTCCAGCTGGAAGAACTGGTAAACTCACTCACACCTATATAGACAGAGAATGGCAAGGTGAAGTAGTAGACTATCTCGGAGAGAAGTTCCCATACTACGAGAAGTCATCAATACACTTAGAGCCAGCACCATTCAAGATTTCAATGTTAGATGCTTTTTGGGATTATATGTGTGGCATTAAGCAAAAGGAGAAATGATATGGAAGAAAAAAATAAGAAAGGAGAGGGTGTCAAGTTTTACAGCTTGACACCAATACTCTCAAAAGATTGTCAGTATAACATAATATTTGGAGAGCGTTCCAACGGTAAAACTTATGCAATCCTCAAATATATCCTTGAGAACTATTGTAAACATGGTCATCAAGGTGCATTAGTTCGTCGTTGGAAAGAGGACTTTAGAGGTAAACGTGGGCAGCAGATGTTCGATGCCTTAGTAGCCGATGGACTTGTTAGTCGACTAACAGATGGAAAGTATTCTACAATCTACTCATACTCAGGAAAATGGTACTTAGCCAACCCTGACTCAAGAACTGGAAAGATGATTTCAGCACCTGAGCCATTCTGTTTCGGCTTTGCATTATCCGACGTAGAGCACGACAAGTCAACCTCATATCCTAAAGTAAAAACAATATTCTTCGACGAGTTCTTAACTCGTCAATACTACCTACCAGATGAGTTCGTAACATTTATGAACGTTGTTTCAACAATAGTTCGTCAGAGAAATGATGTTAAAATCTTCATGGCGGGAAACACAGTAAACCAATACTGTCCGTACTTTACAGAAATGGGATTATCGCATATCAAAGAAATGGACAAAGGTGCAATAGAAGTTTACAAGTATGGAGAGTCAAAACTTCGTGTAGCTGTTGAGTACGCAGACTCTATCTCCAAGAAAGGAAAACCGTCTGACATTTACTTCGCATTTGATAACCCTAAACTTACCATGATTACAGGTGGTACTTGGGAAATGGCTATGTATCCTCACCTACCAGTGAAATACAAGCCGAATAATATAATATTCACATACTTCATGCGTTTTAACGATGAACTTTTACAATGTGAGATTGTCCACGTAGACAATACAGTATTCACATATATCCACAGAAAAACAACTCCAATTCAAGATGAAAACAAGGACATAATCTACGAACTGGAGTATGACAACAGACCAAATCACATAAGAAATATGCGTCACTGTTCACTTCCTATAAACAAAAAGATAGGACAATTCTTTGCAGATAACAAAGTGTTCTATCAAGACAATGAAGTGGGTGAAATTGTAAGAAACTACTTAGTACAGTGTGGACATGATGCAATAGTATAACAAAAAGGGTGCTAGTCTTTAGTCGACTAACACCCTTTCTTATTAGCTTAACTCGTTTACTCTCTTCTGAACAATCGGATATAACTCACCGAGTTTCTTTTTTCTGTCAGCACCAGCACCATAATCTCCATTGATTACTCTTTTAGCAAGAATGTCAATAATCTCCTTGCCGCTAAGCACCTTGCCTGTCAACTCTTCTTTCTTCATACCACCATCTCCATTTCCATCAAACCTCGTAAGTTTGTTATCACGGATAACTCTCATAACATTATCCACATACTTACTACTTGTTGCATATCCATCAGCCTTAAGGCGTCTTACATACTCCTCAGGACTTTTAACTCCTTTAAGATTTGCATATCGTCTTGTGTTAATGAACTCAAAGTATCCTCTAATACCATCATCAAAATCATCAAATACTCTAAAGTTATCACGGATATTAGTTATCGTGCCAACCTTATATTCCTCTTTAGTAGACATGTTTACGCTTTTGCCTTTCCAAGAACTGCCACATTTCAAGCCGAAATAGTTATGGTACTTACTTGCAAGACCGCTTTTGCCCCAACCACTTTCAATAATCGCCTGAGCGATAATAGGACTATGCACACTAATACCATACAACGGCGCATATTTACTAACCTTTTCTGCAACTTTTTGAATAAACGCTTCTTTATCCATATTATATCTCCTTTCTTTAGTCGACTAAAACACCGCCACACAATAAGGTTTCAATCTCATTCTTCTCTGCTTCTGTGGCTATCATATCTTTAGCAAATACCTTTCTACATTTAACATAACCTGTCATATCGCCAATAGTAACCTCTTTATAAGTAGGCAATCCCTCAAGGTCATTGTTAGACGGAGTGAGATTTATAGGACGCTCAATAAGCAGATACGGTGTATAATCAGCCATATTATACGCACCATTTATATACACAGTTGATACGTTATTTAACGACTCTGTGTGATAAGGTTCTCGCTCATATGCAGTACCAACAAAACGATATATTACACCATCGTCATTTGATATTTCTGCAAGTGCTTTTCCGTTTACAAGGTCAATCGTATAAGTGAGTTCCACTTCTTTATTGGATAATTCATCTATTGACAAATCGAAAAATCCGAGAAATGGCAACCAAATACGAACTGTCGTGTACGGAGAATAGTCAAGCGCATTATGGTGCAACTCAGGAACTGTTACTTTACCACAAGATACATGTGCTAATCTCTGATTTACAACTTTTGAATTTACTTGAGTATTATAAATTCCAAACTTTATAGGTTGAGAAGCTTCATCAGTTGAAACTGGAACAAACACTTTATGAACTGCTACAATATATTTGCTGGTATCAGTAATCTGACCTGTGCTTAAATTCATAAATAATGCATTTGCAGCATCCACAAGTTGTTTCTGTGTTGGATTGTAGACATTTACAAAAGCCAACTCTGATGTAGGGCTTACTGGCTCTCCTGTTGGTGTTGCGTGTGCTGTGATTGTGAGATTTTCGTTTACACTTGAAAGCGTTAATCTTGCGTGTGACGAATCTATAATATCAGCGTTTATCCTTTCTAAGTCAATCTCCACATAAGGCGGTTCTGTAAACTGATATCCAACATCAGAAGTAAAGTTTACAGTATAACTATCTCCCTCATTTACTCTTGACACAGTTGGCTTGTCAGCAGTACAATGCAACAAATCAAGTTGTACAGTATAATGTGGCACAGCAACTGTTGGATTTGGCATGTTACCAAACGTAACAAGTTCGTCTGGTAATTGAGAACTACCACCTCTGAAAGAAATCCATAAAGCGGGCTTCTTTACTGATTCTTGGTGTGGCATGCCAACATTACGATATGAAGAATCGTCTGCACTAGCAATAACTGGATAAGGTCCATTTTCCCATTTGTCTGTCCACAAATCCTTGTCATATTCATAACCATCTTTTATTGTAAGACAGAAATCAGGCAACGTATCACCTTTGTTATATTTTAGTCGACTAACATCAATATCATCAAATACAAGATTATTATTCCCGTCATAATGATACCAGCCTTTAACATCATATCCAGCTGGCACACTATCAAGAAGATTATACTTCTTTTCCACTGGCTGTGGTGGAGTTGGCGGTGTAGGCTGGTCTACTGTAATATCCGGATTTAAAGTAACTATAACATGGTTAGCTGTTACGTTACTAATTTTAGGTTTAAAAAAATAACGGTATTTTTTTAATTCCGGTATTTTCCTTATAATATCCATCTGCTTAGAATTAGGAGTCCACGGAGATAATGTAATTGTAGCACCACCATCTGTAATAGAACCACCGTAATCATTTTGTACTGTAAACGCATTATTATCTACTGTAAATTCATTATCAGATGTATAACAAGCATATATATCACTAAAGGCAGTACTAAAAGTTACTCCAGTTGAATTTACCGGCTTCATTGCAAGATTGATATCACCTAACATAATGACACCATCTGTTCTATCAGTAAATTTAATAGTCCAATTAGACATTAGTTATTGCCCCCTTTCAGTGTAACAAGAATATAATTCTTTTCTGTGAACGGATTGTTAAACGCTATCTTCTCGGTATTATGCCTTGCGTCTAACACAAAATCTCCGTTAACATACTGCTGAGACGGAGTTTCTTCACGGTCAATCAAAGCACGAAGTCTATAAATATCATCGGCATATGACATAAGCACGTCACACTTCAAGTCGACAACAAATGCTTTATTACGCATAGCAACGACATTGTTTATAAAATAATATCTGCCGAACTCCGGAATATATGCGTAATTATAGTCCATAGGATTTGTCTGAATAAGAATTGTGGGCTTGATAACACTTGAATTATCACGTAATGCCCCGTTGAGTATGAGTTCATCTGTCAATGTTTTACGGATACGGTTCTTTTCGTCTAACGATTTATATAATTTTAACTGCATATTCTCACCTCACTAATGCAAATGGGGGTTAGTTTAGTCAACTAACCCCCTCTAACCACAAACCTTTTAGTCGACTAAGCTACGTAGAATACGACGAAGTTCTCGTTCATATCATTGAAGTAGCCAGCGTCGAACTTGTACCAGTTGTTGTAGAACTCACCACGAGCATTGTACTGTGATGTAACTCTCTTATCGAGGTTAGACACACCAAGTGCTTCACGGTCGAACATAACAGCAAGGATACCGTCAGCGTCAACCTCGTGAGTACCATGCTTAACATTGATAGCAGAAGTGCTAGCAAAGTCATAGCCAGTACCAGAACCCTGCCAATAAGGAACAGTTTCAGCATTAGGAAGTGCTGTGTACTGCTCATGGAAAGTATCTGACTGTAAGTAAACATCAGATGCCTTAGCGAACTCGTCAAGCATAATAAGATGTAACTTATCCTTTGCGGTAAATCTCTCCTGTCCGCCGATGTTGAACAGTGTAGATAACTTAGTCATTCTGCCGCTGTACAAACCAATCATGAATGATGCCCAACGAATGAACTGTGCATCAGTCAAGCACTTCTCAGGTGCAAGAGTAGTTCCAAATCTTGCATTGTATAATGCAAGCAAGTTAACCGCTCTGTTGTTACCAACACCAGTGTAAGTGCCCTCTGAATTGTAATTATACAGAGTTTCAGCAGTCATGCTGTTAATTGTGTCTATAACAAGACCGTCTGTCTTAACTGTCATAGAAGTTTCGATAGCAGTCTGAATCATGGAGAAGAAAGCGTTCATCTGCTGAGCACTTGAGAAAGCACTCTTAACCTGCTTCTCTGCGAATGACATAGGGATTTCATAAGTAGCTAAGCTGTTGTAGAACTTAGCAGAAACCTCAGGTGCAGTAAACACACCAGTGTCATAAGACTTGCCGTTCTCCAGCTTCCAAGAACTGTTCTCTGTTGCTTCCGGTAACTTAGCCATTGTTACCTTTTCAAGGATACTACCGAACTCCCAACCGTCCATAAGAACGCTAGGTGCTGAGCCGGAATAAGGTCTGTCAACAAAAGCCATCTTTCCGATGTGGTCAATCAAAGACTTAACGTAATTATCGAGATTATTAGTACCGATAATCTCATTACCGAAGTCTACTACGTTGGAAAGGTCATTCTGAACAACTTCAGTTTTTCCAAGAACCTCTCCACTAATGGTGTTACATAATGTTGCAATCTGTTCTACTTTCATGTTTAATTTCCTCTCTTTCTTAATCTAAATCATATAAAGGTAATGTTAAAAAGTTAAGGGCATCGGCAATCACTGTTCTTGTGATACCGTATTTATCCCAAAAGTTAAGTGTATAGTCGACTAAAACCTCTGCTTGTGTGAGTCTACTCTCGACAGTCTTTTCATCAGTTCCTGTGTTCTTGGTATTTGATGTACGTCCGTGCGTGGTTGAGTGCTCTTGGCTATCCTTGTCAACGAAATCAGTAGAGTCGAAACCAGCAATTTTATCTGTCTGACTAACAGTATCCTTGCCACCCAACTTCTCGTCAACAATCTTACCATACTTGGTTTTAACTGTTGTAGTTCTTTCTACTAAAGGATTTACCTCTTCACTTGCAAAGTTTATTAGGCTATCCCACTTAGCTTTATTGCTTTGATACAACGCATTGGCGATAAACTGCTGATTTTCCAAACTAACAGTTCCGTCCGGCTCAACAAATTCGGTAATAATAGCACCACAGGTTTTCATACCATGTTGTGTTTTCAATATCTTGTCAAGCACTTCTCCAATAGCGTTTAGTTGACTAACACCCATAAGGGGAAACAACTGGGCGTTAGCTAAATACTCTTTCAACTTCATTACTTGCACTCCCCTTTCTTTTTCTTCTCGTCATCTTCGCTGTCGTCAGACTCCTCAGGGCTAGGCTCTTGTTCCTCGTCCTTTGACTCAGGTTCCTCGTCCTTTGGCTCGTCCTCAGCGTCTACTTCTTCGGTTTCACTTTCCTTTGTTTCACTTTCCTCTGTTTCGCTTTCCTCTGTTTCACTTTCTTCTGATTGACTTTCATCAGCTTCTGAAGCATCTTCGTCCGGTGTGTCATCATCTGAACCACATTCACTATCTGACTCACTATCACTGTTGTCATCTTCGCAGTTTTCATCTGGCTCATCAACATCACTATCAGAAGAAGTGTCGCTATTATCATCGCTACCACTCTCCTCTTCATCGTTTAGTCGACTAACATCGCCCTCGTCAACTGCGTTCGGGTCTTTGTCATCAGGTAATGCCGACTCATCACCAGCGGCTTCCTCACTCTCAGCACTGTCAGCACCGAGTTCTTCCTCACTTACTAACTGTTTCTCAACGACATTACTATGCCATGTGCTACCATAATCAACAGAAACATTAAGACCAAACATTTGGTTCAGCTCGTCACACATAGCACGACGCTGTTTAAGCATATCATCAATAAGTGGCATTAACGCATCGTCATTCAAAGCAACTTCCTGTCCACTCAACGCTTCACGTTTCATGTTAAAGTTTGCATTGATACCGAGTTCATTGTACATTGAGCCTTTCAAATACTGTTGCAACTCAATGAACTGTATCATATAATCTCCGTTACCAACTCCTTTTGACTGTAACTTCAATCCCTCGAAGAAAGGTGTCTCACCAACGACTCCAAGTTTACCATCTTCCAAGTCTTTCAAATACTGTTTAGTCGACTGAAGAGTATTGTCGTCGGGTGCGGAAAGTAGGTTCATCATACGCATATTGATATCAGATATTCTGACCGTCAAAAGATTTTCAGTCATCAATCCGCAATATCTTGAAACCAATGGAACAAGTCCGATTGCGTCATAATCATTCTTACAATATACACAATCTTTGCCAATCTCAAAGCTTTTACTCAAACCCAAAGCCGGATTTGCTACTGTGTAAATAGTAGGCTGATAATACTCGTCTAACTCGCCACCGGCATTACCAAGCAACGCATATAATTTTCCCTCATGTTCTGCAATACAACAAGAACCATTCCTCTGCAAATAACTTTCCAACCACTGTACTGGAATTGATTCAGGCAATCCCTCATATGTGAACATAGATTGTGTTCTTGTGAAAGTGTATTTACAGTAATTTTCAAACACCTTTTTCTTGTCGGAACAATAAGCAAAATCAAAAGGCATCAACTTACCGCTCGCCATCGTTATCGTCCTCTCCTAATCTTTGTTCCAACAGTGCTAATGCTTTAGTATTATCGGCAACAACCTCTGTTAGTCGACTAATAGTCTCACGCAACTCCTGCATTGTTTTTGCATACTGATTGTTCCAAAAGTACATGATAATCAGACACATCACAATAGGAAACCCAACACTACTAATCATGTTTACGATTTCAGTCATACTATTCACTCCTTTCCGTTTAGTTGACTAAACAAAATTTATAGTTCCAATTGACTAAAAGACTAAATTAGTTATTTAGTTGCCCCTCACACTAACTTATTCTTTTATTCTATATATATTATACCATATCAACTATTATATGTAAACCGTCAATTTGCACAAAATTCCACTAATTTTTTTGTATAAAATGCCATAAATACTAGGCTGACTAAACTAGTCGTTTAGTTGAACTAAATAGGCTCCTACTCATATACCCCAGTCACCCGCCCCTTGCCACTCTGCATTAGTTGACTAAAGCCAATGCCCCAGTGCCTAGCCCTTGCGTCCCTGTCTTTAGTGACTAAAGGTCGTTTGTGCAAAGTGCCTAATCGAATGGGTGTTTGGGGCGTGGATTTTGTGTAATATGAACTACCTTTCTCTTATATACATCTCTGACCC
>OJLA01001860.1_pt1 | contig 13332 bp, 8 predicted proteins | sample 1596611 | NCBI WGS metagenome assembly OJLA01 (sample SAMEA4350168, study PRJEB24818) | metagenome | biome: human; feature: gut; material: faeces | place: Denmark | collected 2013-09
ATATCATACGCTGTTTTTTAGCAACTTGCATAAAAAGTCTGCAATTTCAATGAACTATAATAAATAGTTTTTACAATTTATCATTTTAATATGATATACCACGATAATTTTTGCAATGTGAAATTTTTTATGTATTCATCTCTTAGAGCTTTTTATTATGTATCAGTAAATTGTTGCCGTAAAACTCACTTTTAACATACAAAATGTTACAAAGCCTTCAAATACAGAAAATATAATATTATCCTCAACTACGCTCAAATATACAAAATGCGTTCTCAAAACAAGCGCAAAAAAAAACGACACTCCGAAAAATATCGGAGTGCCGTAATTATTTTGTTTAATTACAGATTCAGGAATAAACCGAGTCGGAATTATTTAGCGTAAGCTGAATCTCCGCCAATCTGACCGTCGATACCTGTAAATCCGCTTGCGCAGCATACATAAACTCTCATGTTAGCCTTAGCAAGTTCCGGAACTGTAAGTGTACCGTCTGTAACATACTTAACATCACCTGTAACAGCGTCAACATACTTGCCGTTAGGAATGTTCTTGAATGTTGCACCTGAAGAAATTGAAACGAGTGCAAGGCTGTCTGTGTTGTCGTCAGTATAACGGCGAACATAAGACATATCTCCACCTGTTACATATGTGTTTGATGCTGTGTACTGACCCTTCTGGAGAGCGGGGATAGCACGACGAATAGCATTAACCTTTGAAAGGTGCTTACTGAGCGGGCTTGCAAGAGTGTCAGCAACAGTGCCTGATGCTGTGTACTCACTGAAGTCAGTAGCTTTTACAGTACCCTCAAGATAATCACCGAAGTATGCACGACCTGAGTTTTCAAGAGAAATAAGTGTACCCTTATCAATAAGCTCACCCTTCTTGAACTCAACTTCTGAACCATAGTATACGCAAGGAATACCACGGAATGTGAACATAAGATCCATATTCTCTGCCCATGTCTGTGTACCGCCTGTGAAACGAGTTGTTTCATCCGGCTGTTCAGGAGCATAGTCGTGTGAATCAACATACATTACGCTGTATGTTGCATCATTGTAATACTGGTCGTTGTTAACAGCGAAGTTATAAGCGTTCTTAGCGCTACCGAACATTCTGTGCATCTGGAAGTCAATTGCATCCATGCCTGATGCCATAGAACGGTCGGAACCGTGATATGTAATACCGTCAAGGTAAGCGTTGTCGCTCTTTGGCTGTGTAGAATCCATATCACCGTTGTAATTATCTTCTTCAAGATAATGCTGAAGAACGAGGTTCATGTTGTCGTTGATTTCTGAAGCTGATGTGCCCCAGTTCCAGCTGTCTGCCCACTTAGAGTTAGACTCTTTCCATGTGTAGTAAGGAGTTGACTCCTCGGCATGGCCACGATACCAAACTGATGTGTATCTTGTGCAGATTTCACCGAACATATAGAAGTTAGGCTTGCCTGCTGCCTTAGCAGCGTCCATAAGCTGGTCATTGAACATAATGTTGAGAGATACTCTCGGAATGTGACGAACAGTATCAACACGGAAGCCGTCAACGCCCATATCCATATACTTTGAATATGAATCTACAACATATTCTGCAACTGCAGGGTTCTCTGTGTTAAGGTCAACGCAGTCGCCTGCAATCTGGCTGAACTTTGTTGTCCAGTCATCATAGTTAGGACTCTGGAAATAGCCTGTATGATAGTAGTTGTTCGGGTTGTAAGTATCACTCTGTGAAATCTTATCCATAGAGAAGTCCTTAGCTGCGGGCTGAGGTCCTGTTGAGTTACCGTTGTCGCCTGAGTAAGTAACATTCTTCATAAGATTAAGTCTCTGCTGATACTGAACACCCGGCTTCTGAGCCCAGTATTCCTCAGGTGACTTAAGGCCGTATGTATCAAGAAGATACTGTGTAGGAATCAATGACTCCTGAAGGTTGCCAAGGTCTTTAGTTGTATCCTTTGTGAAAAGATCACAGAAGTGTGCTTCACCAAAGTTACCTGTGTGCTGAAGAACTACGTCCTGAATAATCTTCATGCCCTTCTGGTGAGCATCGTGAATAAGATCCTCATATGTGTAGTCTGAGCTTTCATAACGAGCATCAACTGTTGACAAATCCATAGCATGATAGCCGTGGTAGTCATAGCCTGATCCGTTTGTAACAACAGGTGTTACCCAGATTGCGCTGAAGCCGAGAGCCTTGATGTAGTCGAGCTTTTCGCCAAGACCCTTGAAGTCACCACGCCATGCAGGGTCGTCATCACCGTTGCCGGCTGTGCCGTCATCCCAGCAGTGAACATCGTTGCCTGTATCTCCGTCATAGAAACGGGTTGTCATAACGAAGTAGATTGTTTCTTCACGCATATCAACGCTGCCAATCGGATCCGGCTCGTCAGGGTTGTATTTTGACCACTTACCGTTCTCAAAGTACCAGTCTGAGCTTGCTCCTGACTCAAGCTTTTTCTCTGTAGAGTACTGCTTGCCGTCTGCGTCTGTGATAATTGCGTTTACTTTTGTAACATCAGCTACATGGTAGTTGTACCATTTGTCGCCCTTTGTCATCTTCTCACCGGGGTAAGACTTTGACATAGCGCTATTTGTAGGAAGCGAGTTCCACAAATATACATATGGCTGAGTGCCGTCCTTCATTCTTACATGAATTGTAATGCCTGTATTTGTTGTATCCGCAGCAACAGCGTCAGAGTCGGAACTCTGAGCTGCATTTACAGAAATCACGCCTACGGTTACAACCATCATTACAGCAAGAACAAGCGCACACAGCTTCTTGATTCCTGTCATAAGTATATCTCCAATCTTTATTATTTAATTTAGATTATTTAAGATTTAGAACAATTGTCTGGATAATAGTTGCGTCTTTAATGCTGATTATGCCGTCACCGTCAAGATCACATATTGCAAGATCAAGCTGATCGAGCGAAGGAACACCTGCGATATGAACAAGTGACTTCTGGAGATATGTTGTGTCAACAACAGTTACAGTACCGTCACCGTTAACATCACCGCGGAGTCTTTCGGGAGCAGTTGTAGGCTGAACTGCTGTAGTCGGCTGAACCGGTGAAGTAGTTGGCTGTGGCTTTGTTGCAGGCTGAGGAGCTGTTGTAGGCTGCGGAACAGTAGTTGGCTGAGGAGCTGTTGTAGGAACAACAACTGTTGTCGGCTCAGTAACATCGTCTGCAGCTGTGTAAGTATAAGTCTTGTTTATTGTGCTGTTGTCAGAGCCCTGAACATATACATTAACCTTGTATTCGCCCTTCATTGTAGGAACGAATGTGTAAATGTTGTTGAGTGTGTAGTAAGGAGTGTTCTGAACGCCGTTAGGATCAGTTACAACATACTTGTAGAAAAGAAGGTTTGTACCTGTCTTACCGCCGCCTGCCTTAACTGTTACAGTAGCAGTTGAGTTAACCTTAATGAGGTTAAGGTTTGCAGGAGTAACACTCTTGATGATTGGCTTAACAAGTGCTGAGTCGTCCTTAACTTCAAGAGTCATTGTACGGCTGTTTGTGTTGCCGTCTGTATCCTTAAAGTCAAATGTAATTGTGTATTCACCTGCAACTGTAGGAGTCCATGTTACTGATTTTGCTGAAGAGAAGTCGGAAAGTGTTGATGTTCCGCCCTGTGCGTTAGTAACAGAGAACTTGTAGCTTACTGCTGCACCGCTCTTATTGGCAGCAGTTGCAGAAAGCTGTACATCTGTACCTGTGTAGATGTTTGATGCAGGATCAGCAGTAAATTCCTTAACCTGGAGAGGGCTTGTATCATAAACAGACCACTGATTAGTCTTGTTGTTGTATATATAGCCGTCCTTTGCAGTAAGGTTACCTGTCTGTGACTGACCGCTGTTGCTGAAGATGCAGCTTGTAAATGTCTTTGATGCAGTATACTGATAGACATTGCCGCCGATGTTTGTCATCTTTACGCCCGGCCATGCGCCGTTGCTGTCAGAATTGCTGTTCCACATATAAGCAGTAGGTGTTGCCCAACCTGCCTCGTTATTGAGGAAAATAGTTGTGCCTTCACTGCCCTGTGTGGGAGTTGTTGCTGTTGTTGCTGTTGTTGCTGTTGTTGCGCTTGTAGGTGTCTGAACAGTTGGGCCCTGTGAAGGAGCACCTGCATAATCCGACCATGTTTTCTTTGAAAGGTCATAGATTTTGCCGTGACCCGGGTATGTAAGGTCGCCTGTCTGCTCTGAGCCGTTGTTGAAGATTACCATTGTATAATCCTTGTCAAGAGTGTAGGAATATACACCGTCTTCAACCTTTGTCATTGCTTTACCCGGCCAAGATGCGTTGCTGCCGAGACCGTCAGTCCACATATAGCAGTTAACATTTGACCAGCCGTTGTTTACCTTAACGTAAACAGTATCGCCTGTTGCAGCAGAAGCGCTTACTGCACCGACGAATACGGTTGAAACCGCCAGCATAAGGCAAAGCACAAGGCAAATGATTTTGTGTTGTCTTTTTACCATTTTGATTTCCTCCAAAATTATTTTTTGTTGCATGTGTGAAGCTACTCAACACTACTCCACAATTACTCCTTAATTTTACATTATCGAATCGGTTTTTATTTTCTTTTTTAGAATAATAAAATATCTTGTGTCACAAAATATTCACATTCAAATTGTGCATATTAAACAATAAGAAAATAAATAGCAAAAAATGAAAATATAAAACGCAATAAATCAGATGTGCACTTATAATTTTCGAGCTTTTTTGACCGACTCATAAACGACTTTTATATTAACTTGTTTTTTTAAAATCAAAATTCATTAAATCGGATTACTTCCCCTTGATTTTGTCCCAGTAGGCTTTGAACGCCTGTTCGTTCTTGTTTTTGCCGTACTCATAATACTTTTTATCCTTTAATGCGTCGGGCAGATATTGCTGTTCAACATAGTGGTTCGGAAAATCGTGGGGATACAGATAAAACTGACCCTTATTCGGGTTGTCTTCTCCGTCGCAGTGCTTATTCTGCAGTTGTCTGGGCACCGGTCCCGAATTACCTGTGTGAATATCTGCCAAGGCTCTGTTTATTCCCATATATGCCGAATTGGATTTTGGAGCATTGCACACCATCACCACCGCGTCTGCAAGGGGTATTCTCGCCTCGGGAAGCCCTACAGCCTGCGCCATATCCACGCACGACTTTACAATCGGCAAAAGCTGCGGATACGCAAGCCCCACATCCTCACACGCACACACCATAAGTCTGCGGCATGCACTGGGCAAATCGCCTGCCTCAAGAAGTCTTGCAAGATAATGAAGCGCCGCATCGGGGTCACTGCCGCGCATACTTTTTTGATATGCTGAAATAATATCGTAATGCTCATCGCCCTCGCGGTCATATCTTACCGCACTTTTCTGCACAAGCTGTTCAACGGTTTCAAGTCTTACAACCTTTTTTCCGTCAATTTCATCTGTTGCAATCACGGAAAGCTCAACCGCATTCATAGCCTTGCGAACATCTCCGCCACAGCCCGTTGCAATTTTTTTTGCACACTCCTCCGACATTTCAATATCAATGCCACTCTCTTCGGCAAGAAAATCACAAGCACGGTAAACCGCCCTTTCAACCTCGTCGGGAGTAACCGGCTTAAATTCAAAAACCGTTGAACGGCCGAGTATTGCGGTATATACATAGAAGTACGGATTTTCGGTTGTTGAAGCAATCAGGGTTATACTTCCGTTTTCGATGTATTCAAGCAGGGTTTGCTGTTGCTTTTTGTTAAAATACTGAATCTCATCAAGATAGAGAAGAATACCGTTTACTCCTGAAAATGTGTTGAGCTGCGAAACAATTTCCTTTATATCGGCGGTTGACGCAGTTGTGCCGTTCAGCTTTTTGAGAGTACGGTTTGTTTTTCTTGCAATATATGTTGCAAGTGTAGTCTTGCCCACACCCGAGGGTCCGTAAAAAATAAGATTCGGAATATCTCCGCTGTCAATAATTTTCCGCAATGGCTTTTCGGGTGCAATAAGATGCTTTTGTCCCACTATATCATCAAGAGTTTTCGGGCGGATTCTGTCCGCAAGCGGTTTGTTCATAGTTTTTTCCCCTTGTGATTTTTAAGTTGCATATTTTCTGCATATTTCAAAGTTATAATTCTCGGCTTAGTCCTCGCCGGTCGTTATTTTAAGGCTGCGAACCTCGGCTCTTCTTTCTATAGTACATTTGTTCGTACAGTTTGTCAAGCAAAAATTAAAGGTCGCAGCGGTTGCAATAATACAGTCGGAAACAATAAGCTTTGCACTTAACAAGACTTTATTTCCGACCGAAATTTTCAATTATGCGTTTTTAATTTTCAATTAAACAAAAACAGCCGATATCTTTCAATCGGCTGTTTAATAAATTAGATTATGTATTGATTACCATCTTGTGTTAAGCTCGTCCTTTGTGGCTCTCTTCTTCTTTCTTGCAACATATCTTGAATATCTTGAAAGCTTTCTGTCACGAAGGAAAAATACGAAAGCGATTGCGCCGAGGATAACTGCAACAAGCGCAAACCAAAGACCCACATTTGCCGATCTCTGAACTGCGGCAACAAGTGTCGGAGTAGTTGCGGCTTTTGATTTTGCAAGAGCCCTGTCAGCTGATTTTACAGACTGAACCGCAACGCTTGACGCTGTGTCTGAATAGCTCTGATTCTTTTCGTTTGAAAGAATGAACTGCGATGCACCTGTTGACGAGGGCATTTCAATCGGAGCGGCTGAAACTGCCGGTGAAACCTCACCGCTTACAACCTCTGTATCAGGATTTGCAACTGCTTTATCGCTGAAGAGTGCGTTGTATGTCTTCTCGTCAACGAGACCTGTTGAATCGAGTGAGTTCTGATTCTGGAAGTTCGCAACAGTCTGTGCTGTGTACTCGCCGTAATAGCCTGTTGCTTCCATTGCAAAGTAGCCGAGCTTGATGAGCTGCTGCTGAATTGCAGTTATTTTCTCACCTTCGTCACCGTTCTGATACTGAACTGCTTCTGTTGTAGGCTCTGTTGCAGGCTCTGTGGGAGCAGTTGTTTCTTCTTCGGGCTTGTCCTCCTCGACCTTTGCTGTTGTATCTGCCTTTGGGGCTTCAGGAGCGTCCTCTGAATAAAGCGTATTTCTTGAGTCGCCTGCGATACCGTCAACCGTAAGACCCGCAGCCTTCTGGAATGCCTTGTAAGCCTCTTCTGTTGCATCGCCGAAGTTTCCGTCAATCGCACCGTTATAGTAACCGAGGTCAGCCAGTCTTTGCTGAATCTTCTTTACCTCTGCACCCGATGAACCGTTCTTGTACACGCTCGGTGCGTTGCTTGAAGATGACTGATTACCGGATGAATCAGAAGCGCTTGATGAGCTTGAACCTGATGAATTATCCGAACCTGACGAACTGCTTGAAGAACTGCTTGATGAAGTATCGGAAGGAGTCTTGCTCGATCGACCCTGTGAATCAAAGTAATATGTAGTACCGTCAATTGTTCTTGAAGTATTTACAATATACTCGCCGTTTTCATAATAGTAATAGCTGCCGTTAAAGCTTTCCCAACCGTTTGTTACATAGGAAACTGCGGCAAGCTTGAACCAGTATGTCCAATTGTTGTAACCGCCGATTGCCTCGTAGCAAACACCGTATTCATCGCCTCTTGCGTCAACCTCCATACCGTTGCCGACATAAACGCCCACATGACCGGGACGCCAAAGTCCAAGACCGTGAACATTTGGGATACCTGCGCTTACCGAACCTGTTTCGGTAGCTGTTTCAAGCTGAGGATTACCGCATCTTTCACCGCCGGCATATGAATAGATAAGACCTGAACAGTCTACCGCACCGGGGGTTGAACCGCCGTAAACATATGACCATCCGCTGTTATAGGCATTAAGTGCCCACTCTGCAAGACCGGCACCCGTGCCTTTTGCACCGGCAGAAAAAGAAGAACTGAACACGCATACACTTGAAAGTGTGAGAACACTCAGTATGATTGCAGTAATCTTTTTTATTCTCTGCATCGTTAATTACCTCCATCTTAATTGTTACCAAATCTGACTGTTAATTACAATTAAGGTTACACCTTGATAACAAATTTGTAACTATTATAGCATCATATTTTTAAAAAATCAACCCCAAAGCCTGTATTTTTTGCTAATTCGGAAATTTCGATGCAGTTTCACTCACAAAATCTTTATTTCACACACTCAAATAGAGCAAATATTACAAAATTTGTAATATTTTGTAATATTTAAGTTGCTTCGGTGTAACAAAAATTGGCTCTATATCTCTATATAAAAACGGAGTAACAAACACAGTGTACAAAAAAGCACTCCCACTCCAAGCGTATGGAGTGGGAGCGCTTTTATTCGGTTTCCGTAAGCTTTTATTCGGTTTCCGTAATACAATTATGAAAATATGAAAAAATAGAGGAGAGAAAATTTCAATATGAAATTTGGAAATCAATCAACGGTCAGTAATGTTAAAATACCTTTAAAAAGCGTCGCATTACTGATATTCACAAACACTTGCCCATTTCAGGAGAAATTCTCTTTCTTCGGGTTTGCCCTTAACAGACTGCGATGCGGCTACGATTGGGAGCCAACGGTCAACATACTGACGAGCTGTGTCCGTCTTTGTGCAATAAAGCTTCATATACTTTTCAGCAAGCTCTTCCTGATGATTCAAACGGAACAGCAGATATGTTCTCGCTGCATCGGCTGAACCGTTACCCTGTGTTGCGTGCGACCAGTCGATTACATACGGTGTGCCCGACTCATCAATAATAATATTGCTCGGGTTGAAATCGCCGTGGCAAACCTTTGTGTGGTTCGGCATACCGTTAAGGCGTGTTTCAAGCTCATATCTTGTTGTTGCATCAAGGTCTGTTTCGCTGATTTTGCGTTTCATCTTATCTTTCAGCTTGTTAAGCAACGGTGCTTTCTGACTGAGGATTTTAACCTGAATGTCAACAAAGAGATTAAGATATTCATCCTCCTTTTCAGGATGCTCTGCCATAAGCTCAGCAAGAGTCTTGCCTTCAATAAAGGTTGAAATAATAGCCCACTTGCCGTCAATCTTTGTAACTTCTTCGATTTTCGGGATATTAAGACCTGTTTCTTCAACTCTCGCCTGATTAAGAGCCTCGTTAAGAATATCTGATTTCGGATAGCACTCGTCAAAAACTTTTGCTGCAAGCGCGCCGTCTTTATAAACTACCTTGTTCTCTCTTTTTGCAAGAACTGTATCTAATTTCATAATAAAGCCCCTTTCGCTTTAAAATATTTATTTTTTATTGAGCAATCTTTCATTGCTTCGGTTATATTATACAACAAATTAAGGGGTTAGTATAGTGTAAAAATAACAAAATAATCGGAATTTTCTTTGTGCATTTAGCAAATACAAATAAAGAGTTTTTTACATTTCCTACAAAAAGAGCAAAATATTTTATATGAAGTGCATAATTTTTTGTTAAACTTTTAACTAAATAATTGTGAAATTTTTAACATTCTTTTGTGCATATTGCATAGCTGTATAAATTTTCAAAACAAATCAGCCGTTTTGCAACCGTTCACACAATTCTGTAGTGGCGGATATTATCCGCCCGCTTGATGAAATTTTATGTTTATGCTCAAGTACCCCGACACAATAAAAACCGTGCGTTATTGTGTCGGGGTACTACAGAAACCTTGCAACATTATTTATATATGAATACAAAAAAACCGCAAAAGGCACATAACCGTCATTGTTTTCGGTTATGTGCCTTCTTACAGCATAAAATGCTGTGTATTAATCGGTTTTATTAAAATTTATTGCAATCAGCAGAAGAATACATCCATTTCTTCTGCGTTGCCGTCGGCAACAAAGTATGCCTTGCTCTCCTCCGGCTTGAGATAAATTGAAATTTCCTTTGCTTCCTTGCCGTATGTAGCCTTAACATTTTTGATTACTTCTTCAACAGGAACCTGTGCGCCTGCATATTCTACGAAGAAATTAACCTTTGTTTCAACCGGAACGGGCTTCTTTGGAGCAACCTTCTTTGGAGCTGCTTTCTTAACAGGAGCCTTTTTAACGGGCTCTGCTTTCTTAACAGTTTCAACCTTTACGGTTTCTGTCTTTGCGGGTTCAGCCTTCTTTGCAGCTGTAGCAACAGTCTTAGCAGGCTTAGCCTTTACTTCAACAGCCTTTTTTGCAGGCTCTTCTTTAACATCCGCAGCCTTTGCGGCAGTTGCTTTTGCAGTTGTTTTCTTAGTTGTTGCCATAACGAATCCTTCTTTCAAAGTAATAAAATATTGCAGGAATAAAAGTTTTATCTTTTGTAAATATTATACATTTCAGAGTAAAAAATGTCAATAAACTGTACAAAAATTCGGCGGTTAATACATATTTGCGAAAAAATAAAATTCCTGTTAGTTGAAATGCACAATGTTATTGCCTCATATTTGTGAACTATGTCGTTTTTTCTTGTCAAAAAAACGAAAAAAAGCACATCATCATTTGAAAACCCCTTACAACTGTGCTAAAATAGTAGCCAATTAATGTAAGAGAGAAGAATGATTTATGGGAGAGAATTTCATTATTATTGCACAACAGGTGCTTGTACTGTTCATTTTGATTGCAGTCGGTTTTATTTGCGGTAAGAAGAAAATTATCACCGATTTTTCCGCCCGTCACATGACCGACATAGTACTATATGTCGTAACCCCCTGCGTTATGATTTCCGCCTTTCAGCGTGAGTTTTCGTTTGAACTTTTGAGCGGACTTATAATTTGCGTTACCTGCTCCGCACTTATTTTCACTGTGTCAATACTTATCTGTAACCTGATTTTTCATGATAAAGATGAAAGCCGTAAGGCTGTTATCCGCTTTGCAACAATCTATTCAAACTGTGCATTTATGTCTTTGCCCCTCCAGAAGGCAATTCTCGGTGATGACGGTTGGTTTTACGGCTCAATTTTTGTTGCCGTATTCAATATCTTTGTCTGGACGCACGGACTTGTTTCAATGAGCGGTGACAAAAAACAGCTTTCATTCAAAAAGCTTGTTCTCAACCCCGGTCTTATCGGTGTTCTTCTTGCAATTATCCTGTTTATTACAGGTTTTAAGCTTCCGTACATAATCAGTCAGCCGGTTGAATATCTTGCAGTTCTGAACACTCCGCTCCCGATGCTTATTATCGGTTTTTACCTTTCACAGGCTGACTTTAAAAAGGCGTTTACTGACAAGGGCGTATATTTTTCATCGGCAGTCCGTTTGATTGCTTTACCGATGCTTACAGCGGTTGTAATGTCATTATGCCGTGTCACTCCGATTATTACCATGGCTTGCGTAATCGCTACATCAGCGCCTACTGCCGCAACAACAACTATGTTTGCAACAAAATTTAACAAGGATGTTGAATTGTCAGTCAGTATTGTTGCCGCAACAACAGTATTTTCGCTTGCAGCAATGCCCTTAGTTGTTATGCTTACCGGTATGATGAGCGGCTTTAGTAGTTAATGTAAAATGGAAAATTGAAAATGGAAAATTATGGTCGGCGGTGTGCCACCGCAGACCTTTCGAGAAGATAGTTGAGATAAATGAATTGCATTGATGCCCGAAACGGCATTGATGCAATTTTTATTTTATATGAATTTAACTGTTTAATTGTAGGGGCGCTCATTGGGCGCCCGCCTTAATGATAGAATTTGTTTAAACACATATTTTTTATGTGATGAAAAATGTGTATTCAAATTTGTACGCAATGCGTGCAATTGTGTGCGTTGCACACGAGCGGGTGTCCGATGAACACCCCTACAATTTTTCATTTTCCATTTTCAACTTTCAATTTTCCATACGCTCGGGCGATAATGTTTGAACTATCGCAAACTGTCTTCACGAACAGGGCGCAGCGACACGCTGCCGGCGGCACACCGTTATTTAAGAGTTTTCATACATTGCTTGAATGTTTCGATAACATACCATGCCTCATCATCGGTGATGGTTGAGTTCATCGGGAGGGTGAGCTGGTTTTTGTGCATATTGTACGCATTCGGGTAATCGGTAATTTTGAAGCCACGCTTGCTGTATGCCGAAAGCAACGGCAACGGCTTGAAGTGGACATTGCACATTACTCCGTGGTCAGCCATCATATTATAGAACTTATTACGGTAATCTGCGTCTTTGCCGATAAATCTTACAAAGTAAAGGTGACCGCTGCTGCGGTGATTTTCATCGCAGTGATTAAGCACCTGAACGGGCAAATCCTTAAATTCTTCGTTGTAAAGCTTTATAAGCTGATGTCTGCGGTCGAGAATTTTATCGTAGCGTTCAAGCTGAGCTACACCGATTGCGGCAAGCACATCGGTCATATTACACTTATACTGAGTGTCAACAACATCATATTCCCACGATGCTACCTTATTTTTCTGATATGCGTCCTTGGTCTGACCGTGAAGCGAGAGAAGCATATACTGCTTGTACATATCTTCCTCATCAATTCCGTCATGTGAACGGTGAACAGCCGCACCGCCCTCGGCGGTTGTCATATTCTTTACAGCATGAAAGCTGAAGTTTGTGAAGTCGGCAATTTCACCGCACATCTTGCCGTGCCATTGCGCACCGAATGCGTGAGCGCCGTCAGCCATAACAATAACTCTGCCGAACTTTTCCTGAAGCTCGTTGCGCGGATTGAAAACGCTTTTCTTTCTTTCAACAGCCTCAAAAATACGGTCATAATCGCACACAACGCCTGCAAGATCAACAGGAATGATAACCTTTGTGTTGTGGTTGATTGCCGCCTCCATTTTATCGTAGTCCATTTCAAAGCTGCCGCTTTTGCAGTCAATCATAACAGGCTTTGCGCCAACATGGTAGATAATTGATGCAGTTGCCGTGTAGGTGTACGCAGGAACTATGACCTCATCTCCGGGACCGATGCCGAGAATACGCAGAGTAAGCTCGGCACAAGAGGTCTGCGATGAAAGGCAGACAGCCTTTTCCGTGTGACATCTTTCTGCAATACGGCTTTCAAAAAGCTTTGTTTCGGGACCTGTTGTAATCCAGCCCGATTTCAGAACCTTTATAACTTCGTCAATTTCTGCCTGAGAAAGGTCAGGCGGTGAAAACGGAATTTTTCTCATTTTTAATTTCTCCTCAGGTACAGCCGTGCATTAACCACTGCCGTACACAAACTATAGACAAATCTGAAAATATTTACACTCCATTATACAACGCAAGTCATAAAAAGTAAAGTTCCAAAATATCCAAAATATGCTTTAAAAAGGCGATTTCGTATGGTATATGAGCCGTATTGCAGTTGATTTTCAGCTTTTTTCACTTTCGGAGGCTTTCTTTTGCAGATATTTATTTTTTGTTGCAAGAC
>OJLA01001863.1_pt1 | contig 13307 bp, 9 predicted proteins | sample 1596611 | NCBI WGS metagenome assembly OJLA01 (sample SAMEA4350168, study PRJEB24818) | metagenome | biome: human; feature: gut; material: faeces | place: Denmark | collected 2013-09
ACTTTCTGGCAGCACTAACTGTGCTCCCTCATAGACATTATTAAACCGCGCGAACAGAACTCGCTGCTATCTGCTATTGAAATTACGGCAGATAGCAGCTCAGACATCTGCTTCGCGCGGTTATGTTATATTACGGGAGCACAGGTAAGTGCTGCACAAAAGTCCTACAAATTGTCTCTGGGGTGCGGACATGCACCCTAGGATTGCTCCAAACTTGGAAAGACACGGATCATCGCAGATGCAGTCACCGGCTGGTTAGAAATACCGCATTTTTTGAACAGAATGTTCCGTAGGTATTCCAACCGAAATCGTAGTGGCATACTTCTCATAATATCACTTATCGCTGAAAGCCAACGATTCCTCTAATGCGACAGCCGCATTTTTGCAGAATTCTATTTCACGTAAACGGGAAAAGTGCTTTCACAGCCGGATACAGCTTCCGGAATTCCTGATAGCGCGCCTCATACTTCTCCACCAGCACCGGATCCGGCTCAACGGTGTCAACAACATGCACCAGCTTCTCACATGCCGCCTGCACACTCTCATATTCCCCGCAGCCCACTGCCGCAAGGATCGCTCCGCCATATCCCGGTCCCTCCTCGCTCTCTATGAGATCAAGCTTAAGGTTTAAAACGGCTGCAAGAATCTTCTTCCACAGCGGGCTCTTTGCACCGCCGCCGCAGATCTTGGAGCGTTCGATCCGGATGCCCAGACTGCGCGCCACCTCGAGGGAATCCCTGAGACCGAACGCTACGCCTTCTAACACCGCCTGCGTCATATCTTCCCGTGTGGTGTCCATCGACATTCCAAGGAACATGGCTCTCGCATCCGGGTCGTTGTGCGGAGAGCGCTCCCCCATCAGATAAGGCAGGAAAAATACCCGGTTTTCTCCCAGATTTTTAATCTTTTCCTGCTCCCGCGCATACTCCGTCGTCTTTAAAATCTCATCCATCCACCACTTGTTGCAGGATGCCGCCGAGAGCATACACCCCATCAGATGATAACCGCCATCCGCGTGATCAAAGGAATGCAGGGCATTGTGTGCGTCCACACCAAACTTCTCACTGGAGATAAAGAGCGTGCCGCTCGTTCCAAGCGACAGGTTGCATCTCCCCTCACCGACCGTCCCGGTGCCGACGGCTGCCGCCGCATTATCGCCCGCTCCCGCAATGATCTTTACTTCAGGAGAAAGTCCCAGTTCTTCCGCGATCTCTGGCTTTAAGGTTCCCACCACCTCATAGCTCTCATAAAGCTTCGGAAGCTGCTCTCTTTCCACATGGCAGATCTCAAGCATCTGCTCCGACCATGCCCGGTGCTCCACATCAAGGAGCAGCATACCGGAGGCGTCCGAATAATCGGTGCAGAACGTTCCGGACAGGCGGTATGCCAGATAATCTTTCGGCAGCATGATCTTTTTCACCCGTTTCCACAGATCTGGCTCATGCTTTTGCATCCAGAGAATCTTTGGCGCCGTAAATCCGGCGAAGGCAATATTCGCGGTATATCCCGACAGTGTTTCCTTTCCGATCACCTGATTTAAGTAATCGGTCTCTTCTGCCGTGCGACCGTCGTTCCAGAGGATCGCCGGACGAATCACTTCATCCCGCTCATCCAATGTCACCAGACCATGCATCTGTCCCCCGAAACTGATCCCCGCCACCTGGCTTTTATCACATTCCGCCAGAAGTTCTTTTAAGCCGTCGATCGACTGTTCATACCAGTCTGCCGGATTCTGTTCCGACCAGCCCGGATGTGGAAATGAAAGATCATAGGTGCGCGATGCAATTTTTTTTATTTTACCATCGACATCCATCAGCAGCAATTTTACTGCTGATGTGCCAAGATCAATTCCTATATATAACATACTCTCCCCTTTTCTTATCATTGCAAGATTTCGCTATGCACTGCAAGACTTTTCTATGCAAACGGATTCTCCGTCGGATAGCGCACGCCTGCCGGCTGATTGTAGCCGATCTCCTCCACCGGCACACCGATATACTTAAATACTTCGTACAGCGCCTTGCCGTAATGTCCGAATGCCACCGCGCCGTGGTGCGGGAAATTCTTCTCAATCAGCACATGGCGGTAAAATCTTCCCATCTCCGGGATGGCGAAAACACCGATCGATCCAAAAGATCTTGTCGCCACCGGAAGCACCTCCCCATGTGCGATATAAGCGCGGAGCTCGCAGTCTGCGGTGCTCTGCAGACGGAAAAACGTAATGTCCCCCGGCATGATGTCCCCCTCAAGGGTTCCGTTTGTCACCTCGACCGGAAGGCTTCTCGCCATGATCTTCTGATTGCGCATCTCACAGAACGCAAGCTTTCCGGAAGTGGTATTTCCACAGTGGAATCCCATAAAGGTGTCCTTTAACGTATATGGATATTTTCCCTCGATCTCTTCCTCATACATATCTGCCGGCACCGAGTTATTGATGTCAAGCAGTGTCACGGCATCTTCGCTCACCACGGTGCCGATGAACTCGCTTAAACAGCCGTAAATATCCACCTCGCAGGACACCGGAATTCCCTGTCCGGTCAGACGGCTGTTGACGTAACACGGGACAAAACCGAACTGTGTCTGGAATGCCGGCCAGCACTTGCCCGCAATCGCCACATACTTGCGGTAGCCCTTGTGATCGCGCACCCAGTCTTTTAAGGTCAGTTCATACTGCGCCAGCTTTGCAAGCACTTCCGGCTTTTTATTCCCGGCTCCAAGCTCCGCCTCCATCTCTGCCACAACCGCCGGGATTCTCTCATCCCCGTCATGTTTATGGAACGCCTCGAATAAATCAAGCTCTGAATTTTCCTCAATCTCCACACCCAGATTGTAAAGCTGCTTTATCGGTGCGTTGCAGGCAAGGAAATTTAACGGTCTTGGTCCGAAGCTTATGATCTTTAAATTGGAAAGCGCAACTACCGCGCGGGCGATCGGCTCAAATTCATGAATCATGTCCGCACATTCCTCTGCCGTTCCAACCGGATACTCCGGAATGTATGCCCTGATATTGCGAAGCTTTAAGTTATAGCTGGCATTTAACATTCCACAGTAAGCATCCCCTCTGCCATCCAGCAGACTGTCCCCGGATTCTTCCGCCGCAGCAATAAACATTTTCGGTCCGTCAAAATGCTTTGCCAGCAGTGTCTCGGCGATCTCCGGTCCAAAATTGCCGAGGTATACGACCAGTGCATCACACCCGGCCGCCTTCACATCCTCCAGTGCCTGCACCATATGTATTTCGCTCTCCACGATGCAGATCGGACATTCATAGATGTGATCCTTTCCGTACTTTTTCGTGTAAGCGTCCATTAACGCCTTTCTCCGGTTCACCGACAGGCTCTCCGGGAAGCAGTCTCTGCTGACTGCCACAACTCCGATCTTAATCTCCGGCATATTTTCTTTGTTCATAAAAATCTCCTTTCCGTTTCAAAAATAGAAACCTTCCTGCTCCGTTTTCCCTGTATCTTTCTTACACCTCAATATTGACCCCCAAAAGTCCGTTAAAAGCACCACGGATTCCTGCTTCCTCATGTGCGATCAGCCACTTGTTCTTCGCAGTCATAAGCGCATCCTCTCCGCTTTTGGGCAAGGCAAAATCAATCTCCGTATTCGTCCCTTTCGGAAGAATCACAATACATTTAAATCCTTCCTCCCCGTCATTGCACGGCGCATAGTGAAGTGTCGTTCCATACATCTCAACAACCGTTCCCGCCGGGACAAAAAATGCTTCCACCCTGGATGTGTCATAAGTAAACGCATCGGTCACATCCGGCAGCCATCCTAACAGCAGCACCATATTGGTTACCGCAATATTGATCTCCGAATTGCGGTGATACTCCAACGCATTTAATCTGTGATTGCTGCCGTTACAATAACCGATCTGAATCGGAAGTCCGCCGTAGATCCGTCTGGCAAACTCTCCCGCCTCCGGCAGCACCTCCAGTTCCTCCATGGATGGCACATAAATGACATCCTCCGGCAGCGGCGTGTGTTCCATCTCGCGGATCAGTCTCGTGCAGTCAAAGCCGCTCCAGACTTTCCCATACCTGCGGAACTTTTCGTCTTTAATTGAATAAATCTCCATGATTCCCCCCTGTTTGTGCTCCTTTCCATAAGTGTACCTTATAAGCAGAGTATAACAGGAGACAGTCATGGAGACTACCTGTTTCTTGTCTTTCCAATGTCACTTTTTTGTCTTTTTATCTAATTTATTTATCAGTGAAATAATTCTTCCCGCACAGAGACGGATTTTCTTTTCCGACAGCCTTCCGTCTGCATACGCCTGCCGGATATCCGCATCATCTTTCTCACTTCCCGGCATAATCAGATCATTTCCGGCTTCGATACACTTCCATGGAATACTGCCGTCTTCCGGCGCTGTTGTACTCCAGTCCGACATGAGTACACCGTCAAATCCCCACTCTTCTCTGGCAATTACAGTGCATAGCGCTCTGCTGTTTGCCGCGTGAACTCCATTGACCCGGTTGTAGGATGTCATGATTGCAACCGGTGCGCTTTCTTTGACTGCAATCTCAAATCCCCTAAGATAGATCTCCCTTAGGGCTCTCTCTGAAATATGCACATCGACCCCCATACGGTTGTCTTCCTGATTGTTGCATGCAAAATGCTTGATCACAGCTCCACAGGTTCCCTCCTCCTGTACACCGCGGACAACCGCAGCAGCCATCTTGCCTGAGAGAAATGGATCTTCCGAATAGTATTCAAAATTCCGCCCGCACAGCGGATTTCTCTGGATATTCATTCCCGGTGCCAGCCACAGATCAATATGGAATTCTTTCATTTCATGTGATACCGCTCTTCCGAAAGACTGCAGCAGTTCCTCATTCCAGGTCTGCGCCATTGCCGTTCCGACCGGAAACGCCGTACAGAACTGATAGTAGGTCTTGGCATTCTCATGCTTTTGCATCGGCTCCAGATAGCCATTTTCCAGTGCTCCCAGTACACTTTTTCCATAGACTTTCCCCGAATCTGCGTCTACCTCATACGACTGATGCAGCCGGATTCCTGCCGGTCCGTCCGCCATGATTAACGACCTTATTCCATAGGGCTGTTCCAGCGCATGTGTTGTCTCTCCCGCTGATCCCGGGACACGGATTCCCGCCGCGCCGAGTGTACTGCTGTTTTGTTCCACATGGCCATATAAGAGCGGAATCAGTTCCTCTGCCGGTATTTTTCCGGTCAGATGCACTTTTTGCTCTTCAGCGGCAGAAAGTTTTCCTGCATCGCTCTCTGCTGCCTCCAGCCGGCATGTGTGCTCTGTGATCGTCCGTTCGTACACATCAAATTCCCCTGCCTGTTCTAACTTTTGTGAATCGGCACCGATCCATATGCCATACGTTCCGGCTTCCAGATACCAGGCACTCTGTTCTTCCGAAAAACTTGCAAGCATGTTTTTTGGTATTTTAATCTCCAGCTGCTGTATTTCCCCCGGCAGCAGACATTTTGTTTTGGCGAATCCCACCAGCCGCTTTTTTTCCTTTTCCATTCCGGTCTGCGGGAGTGTCGCATAGACCTGCACTGTCTCCTTCCCGGCATAGGTTCCACCCGTATTCTGCACAGCCACTGCAAGTTCCAGGGAATTCGTTTCCTCGCGTACAGACCGCTGGCGGATGTAGAAGGATGTGTAGGAAAGTCCATACCCGAACGGAAATAATACCGGCAGATTTTCCCGGTCAAAATGACGGTATCCAACGAAAATTTCCTCCCGGTATTCTTCCTTTTCCAGATCTCCGTTCCTGTATCCATAAGTATCCGCTGACGGATAATCCCCGTAATGTCTCGCCCATGTTGCCGTTAATTTTCCACTTGGAACCGCCTTTCCAAACAGGATGTCCGCCACCGCATAACCACCTGCCTGTCCCGGCTGGGAAATATTTAACACAGCCCGTATATTTTTTGCCTGCTCTAAAATATCTGTCAGTTCTACCGGACCACCGGTGTTCAGCAGGAGCACTACCGGAATCTTTTTTTCATTCAAAAATAACAGGTCTTCCTGTTCCCTGCGGCTTAATTCATAGTCGCCACGCTCTTTTCTGCGGTCACTTCCCTCACCTGAAATGCGGCTCAGCACATAAACTGCCACCCCTGCCCCGGCAATGTCCTGTTCTGTAACCGCTCTTCCCTCCGGGAAACAGAACGGATGATTGGAATATGCGTCAAACGGATTCTCAACCCGTTTTGTTTCTTCGAGAACCAGTTTTTTCCATTCCTCTCTCGCCTGCTCATACCGCTTTTCATAGTCGCACAGCCACGCTTCACTTGTGATCATTGCGCCCGCTTCCAGCAGTCCCTGATAGACAGAAATTGTCTTCCGGTTGTTGACATCCCCGGAGCCGATTCCACCTTTTACCGTCTTTTTTGCCCCGCTTCCAAACAGCGCCATAGGAACATCCAAAGGCAGCGGCAGAAGCGATTCATTTTTTAATAAAACCATTGCCTCTTCTGCCACTTTTCTTGCCAGAACATCATGCACCTGCTCCCGGATGGACGTTCTTTCCTCTATGGTTCCACTATATCTCCATTCTCTTTTTTCCATATTCTCTGCTTTTCCCTTCAAAATGACAGAAAGAACCATACAGAATTTTCTTCCATATGATTCTCTGTCCAGATCGTGTTTACTCTTTCACTCCACCAAGTGTCACACCGGCGATAATATATTTTGATAATAAAAGATATACCACAATGATCGGCACAATCGCCACCGTAATCATCATGTAAACTTTTCCCATGTCAAAGTTCATATAGTCTGCTCCACGCAATGTCGCAATTAAGATCGGCACTGTCATTTTGCTCTTGGTCTGAAGAATCAGTGCCGGAACAAAGTAGTTATTCCAGGAACCGACAAAAGTGAAAATCGCCTGTACCGCGAGCGCCGGCTTCATAATCGGCAGCACAATACAGTTAAACGTCCTGAATTCGCCTGAGCCGTCGATTCTTGCCGCCTCCACTAAGGACAGGGGCAGTGATGACTGCAGGTAGCTGTACATAAAATAGAATACCGCAGGCGACGCGATGCTTGGAATAATGAGCGGATACCAGGTATCATACAACCCCATTTTCGTGATCAGCCGCAAAAATCCCATTGCCGTTACCTGAGTCGGCATGACCAAAATTGCCATGATAAAGGTAAATGCTATCTTTCTGGTCTTAAATTCATAAGCATACAGACCATATGCCGTCAACGCGGAAAAGTAAGTACACAAACCCGCACAGGCAGTCGAGATACAGATACTGTTTATAATTCCGCGAAACATCGGGAAGCTTCCGTCATTTGCCACATTCTTTAAATTTTCCAGCAGATGGGTGCCCGGCAATGCCGAAAACCCCTTTTGCAGCTCCGCATGAGAACGGGTTGCATTGATAATCAGAATATAGAAGAAGAACAGACACATAAATGACAGTACAATCAACACAATATGCGCCAGAACACTCCGCAAACTGTTTCCTGATTTTGATTTCATGTTTTATCTCCTCCTTCTTCTTTCTTCTCTGGCAGCTTTTTTCGCCGCTGCCTTCGATCCGTCCGGATCATTATCATTTGTCATCTTATACACGATAAAACATAAGATCGCACTGATGATGAACAGATAAACAGATAACGCTCCTGCCATACCATAGTTCTTGCTCTTTAAATGATTATTTAAGAACATGATCAGTGTCATGGATGTCCGGTCCGGATTTCCCTGACCGTTCGTTAAGATCTGTGGCACATCAAACATCTGCAATCCGCCGATAATCGAGGTAATCAGTGTATATGCAAGAATCGGCCGGATCATCGGAAGCGTAATATAGAAAAATCTCTGCAGACTGTTGCACCCATCGATCTCGCAGGCCTCAAATACCTCCACACTGATTCCCATGATTGCTGCCATCAGCATAATCGTCGTATTGCCAAACCACATCAGGAAATTCATAAGTCCAATCAGGGAACGCGTGCCAAAAACAGATCCCATAAAATCAATCGGGCTATTGATCCATCCCAGAGACATCAGAATGGAATTGACCGGTCCACTCGTGGAAAACAGTGTAAAAAATAAAAGTGCAAATGCAGATGCCATGATCAGATTGGGCAGATAAATGACAACCTTAAAAAATTGTTTGTGATGTATCTTTAATCTGGCATCCGTAAACCAGCTCGCAAGAACAAGTGCGATCACAATCTGCGGGATAAAACCGATCAGCCACAGAATCAGCGTGTTTTTTCCATATGCCAGCATATCGGATTTCAGCAGACTGATATAATTTGCCATTCCAACGAAATTAGGTCCGACCTCCTTAATTCCGGAACGGTAATATTCATAAAAACTGTATCTGACGGTATCTGCCAACGGAATCAGCGAAAAAATAAAATAGATAATAAAAAACGGAAGAATAAATATCTGTCCCCATTTTCCATAGCTGATACTTTTTTTCTTTTTTTTCATTCCTTTGCCCTCTCTGCCATAATAGTTCTGCGGAGCAAAATTGCTCCGCAGTCATGGTCTTATTCCGGCCACTGAACTTCTGTGATATCCGGATAACGCTCTTTGATTGCTGTCTCAAAGTTTGCCTTTGCCTTATCAAAATCTACATTTCCCTGCAGATAATCGCTGAACGAATTCTGAATCAGTTCCACGCATCCCTGATCGTATGCAGATAACGGAGCAATCTTGATATTCTCAGCTACCGGTGCAAAGTAGACAAACGGATTCTGTCCGCCAAGGAATTCTGACGAGAAGTCTGCATCATCCTTTGCTGCCTCTGCCATTCCGGACTTCGTATTCGTGAAATCAGAGTAATCCTGTGAAATCTTTAACAGGTTGTCCTGATTACTTGTCATTGCAAGAATAATATCCTTCGCATATTTTACATTATCTGTTCCTGTTGCCGCATGGATGTAGGAACCACCCCAGTTATATTCCTGTGGCGGGTTCGTAACTGCCCAGTTGCCGGTCTCTCCATCCCAGTTCGGATTCAGCACAAAGTCAATGCCCCATGCCGGAAGCAGGAATGCAAAAACCTTGGACTGGGAGCCCATGGACTTATTCCAGTCATCATTCCACTGACCCTTGATGTTGCTGTCCAGATAACCGGCATCCAGCCATTCCTTAGAATCATTCACCCAGTTAATGATTTTCTGATCTACTTTGACGGTGGTATCTCCCGGCTGAACCCAGGATTCATCAATACTGTTGCCGTACAGACGGAACGTATCCGCATAGGATGCAAAGGTATAATATCCTTTTGCCTTTAACTCTGCCGCGGTGTCCTTGATGGTTGCCCAGTCCTTCACCTTCTCGCCGACTGCCTCAGGATCATCTGTTCCAAATACATCCTTTGCAATATCGCGGCGGTATACTAAAAGTCCCGGACAGCACTGCCAGGTAGATCCTCTCTGCACACCGTCAGAATCAGAAGCCGTAGTTCTCGTAAAATCATACTGATCCGCCAGATCCGTCTCAGGATCAATTCCAAGATCTGTCAGAGGCATGGCAACATCCGCATCCTTATCGGTATATTTAAATACATAATCCGTCTCGGACAGGAAGATATCTACCTTGTCATCTGCCGCAGCATCTGCCTGATTCATAAGCGCTTCATCCAGCTTCTGCTGATATACACCATCCTGATTCGGATTGATCACCCAGTGAATCTCGGTTCCATCTTTCAGCGTTGTTACCGTTCCGTCTGAGGAAGTAGATTCCACCTCCGGATATACTGCCTCAAGACGTGTACGGAACTCATCGTTCCAGGAATAGATGTTAATTACCTTTCCCTCACCACTGAAATCTTTCTCGTCCGACTCTGTGCCTGTAGCCGCTGCACTCTCCTTGCCGCTGTCTGCTCCGGCATTGGCACTGTCTGTGGCACTGCTTCCACATCCTGCAAGTAAAGTAGCCCCCATAGCCACTGTCAGCATTAAGCTGATAACCCGCTGTTTCATACTTCAATTCCTCCCTGTATTTTAGTTTTTCAACGTCAGACCCTTTCCCTATAATGTCTGCCGTCTTCTTGATTACAGATAGAATTGTACTGAATTTTATGACTGGAATATACTAAATCAATTGTAAAAATATCAGATTCATGTCATAATAACCATATTCTTATTTTACGGAGGGAACAGCCAATGGCCTTTTCAGAAGAATGGTACGAGACCGAATTAAAAAGCAGTGAACTTGAGACCCTTCACCGGCCGCCAACCGTGGAATATTCCTTTTATACGGCAGTCAAAACAGGCGATATGGAAACTGTTGTCGCCAACTGCAAAGAGGATGCATTTATCCATCTGGAGGGAACCGGTGTGCTCTCGCGCAATACACTTACCAACATAAAATATCATTTTGTAGTCACTGCCGCCATGCTTACACGCTACTGCATTGACGGCGGTTTGGAGCCGGAACAGGCCTATCGTCTGAGTGACTTTTACATTCTGAAAATGGACACCTGCACAACCGTCCGGCAGATTGCGGATCTTCACCATGAAATGGCTAAAGACTTTACCGGCAAGATGGTTCTTCAGAAAAAAAGTTCCATCTTATCCAAGCCGGTCGTACAGTGTGTGGATTATATTTACAGTCATATCAAAGAACGCATTACCGTCGCCGTGCTGGCAGAATATACCGGATTATCCGAGAGCTATCTCTCCCGGGTATTCAAGCAGAACCTCGGCATTTCCATCAGTGACTATATCCGCGAGAAAAAAATAGAAAAGGCAACGCATCTCCTGCGCTACTCTGACAAGTCCATCATAGACATTGCCAATTACCTTTCCTTTTCTTCGCAGAGCCACTTTATCCAGACGTTCGAGAACTTTACCGGTATGACTCCCAAAAAATACCGCAATAAATATTACAAATCCATGTGGTAACTCCCCGCGAAGAAGCCACCACCGGAGACAGGCACGGTTCCCCTTTGGCGGTAAGCAATATTGCAGAAAGTATATGTCCTGCGATTCCCAGAGAAAGACAGCCGGAGCATTCGTCGGGAAAAAATACGGCATTTCTAACCAGCCGTGATTTGCAGCTGCGATGATCCGTGTCTTTCCAAGTTTGGAGCACTCCGGCGGGGCATGTCCGCACTCCGCGAGACAATTTGTAGGACTTTTGTGCAGCACTTACCTGTGCTCCCGAAAAAAACATAACCGCGCGAAGCCGATGTCTGAGCTGCTATCTGCCCTGATTTCAATAGCTGATAGCAGCGAGTTTCGGTTCGCGCGGTTTAATAATGTCTATGAGGGAGCACAGTTAGTGCTGCCAGAAAGTCCGCCCATTGTCTCCGGTGTGTCGGACATGTGCCCGCCAGTGTGTCCAAACGTGGAAGAGACACGGAATCAGCTGCAAAGCTCTGGCTGGAAGAAATACGCGCATTTTTTCCCGACGAATGCTCCAGCTGCTTTTCTCCAGGAATCTGGCATGCTGTGCTTCCTGCAATATTGTTTACCCCCGAAGAACCGTGTATGCCTCCTGTGAAGACCACTATCTGCTTCCTATCTTCCAAACAGGATTTTTATGACATGCTCTTTTTCTGCATCCAGCTGTTTGATCCACTCCTTTTTGATCCGCACGGCATATGCTGCCCCCGCTTCCGGTTCCAGTTGCTTTTCATCGCAGAGGACACTTTTTATCCACTCTTTTTTACACTCGCACTTTTCCGGATTTGAGAACCGGATGTCGAATTTCTTTCCCGCAAAAATCAGCTTTACTTCTGCATTTCCCTGCGCATCAAACTGTTCCGGCATGAATGCCGGCGCAATTACCAGATCTCCCATGACCCCCTTTACGCCGAATACTTCCGTAACCATCGTAAGGAGATACCAGCTTGCCGCACCCGTCAGGTATGCATACATGCCTCTTCCTGACAGATCATAATATTCCGGCAGTCCCGGATACATCCTGCTGTTGTCAAAATTCATTGCCGCGTTAAGAAGAGCCTGCAGGGCTTTATTTCCCTCCCGCGCAAATCCTCTCCGGTACAGTGCATTGGCGTACATGACAGCCATATGGGAAAATACTGCTCCGTTTTCCTTCTCCCCGTAAGCAAATCCAAACATTCTTCCCAGATCCATTTTTTCTTCACCAAAATCCGTATTCAGACGGTAGCCGCCCGCTTTCTCATCATACAGATATTTATCGGCACTCTGGCAGATTTTGCGGATCTGATCCGGTGTTGCCGTGCCGCTCATAATCGCAAAAACCTGACTCGTCAGCATCATCCGTACCTTTCCGTCTTTACAGCCCTCCACCGGATTCTTATGATCGTCATAATAGCCATTAAACCATCCGTGTGCCTCATCCTCAGCAATCCACTCCTGCACCCTTATATGCTCCATCAGCCAGTCTGCTTTTTCCTCCAGATTGCTGCAAATCTGCTCTGCTTTTACGATCATGGTCTGACCACTGAGATTATGTGCACATTTCTCCAGATAGGCGTCCAGTATCCCTCGTTTCTTTTCCACATTCTCATACAGCTCCCTGCCACCTGCAAACAGCATTCCCATCTCTTCTGCAATCTCAAAACGCTTACAGCCGGTCTCCTGCTCTAACAGCCGGATACAGTGCGCAATCTCTTTTAAATTTCCCGCATAAGCACTTGTAAATGCCACGCTTTCTCCATTTTCCCATGCCATATCCAGCGCGTCATTCCAGTCTGCCCCGTGCAGCCGCATCTCATTGTGCGCACCGACATCGTAGAATGCACAGAGATTCTGAAGAAGCAGATGTTCCAGTACACTTCCGAAATAGACGACGCCACCCTCTGTGCGCTGGCATTTTCCATATGTCTCGTCCCATCCGGTATCGTGATCTGTGCCTCTTTTGGACTGCAGATCCTTAAAATACGGAACCTTCTCAAAAAGAATCTCGAGATCTCCTGTCTGGTCAATATAAAATTTTGTCGTCACAAACGGCCAGAACGCATGATCCATCCACACACGGGTAATATGATTCCGGTCCGCAATAAACTCCCCCTGCGCATTTCCGATAATTGTGGCATTGGTTCCGTCCACCCGGACACCGCCGTAATTGTCGATGATCATCTGCCGGACTGCGGAAGGGTCCATGAGAAGCAATGCCAGACAATCCTGCCACAGATCCCGCCAGCCACGTCCTCCTTTTCCGTAATCATGATACGGCAGGAACGAACAGCCGTAAATTCTCCGCAGAATTGGCTGGAACGTAATCCACTTAAGATAATTGTCTGCATCCGGATTACCCGTTTTAAATGTGATGTTTACTTTCTTTGTCCAGTACCGTTTTACTTCATCATAAGCTTCCTTTACCTGGCTTCTTTGTCTGAGAGATGCTGTAAGA
>OJLA01001864.1_pt1 | contig 13304 bp, 10 predicted proteins | sample 1596611 | NCBI WGS metagenome assembly OJLA01 (sample SAMEA4350168, study PRJEB24818) | metagenome | biome: human; feature: gut; material: faeces | place: Denmark | collected 2013-09
AGAAGAAACAGTTAAACCAAAAGAAGAAGTAAAAAAAGAGAAAGAAGAAATTAAAGAAGAAAAAGAAGTTAAAGTAAATACTATTAAAATTAAAACAGAAAACCAATCACTTCTTGATGAAGCACTAGAGAAAGTAAGAGTAGTAAATAGTAAAGAAGATAATAATCTTAAAGAAGATATTGAAATATTAGATGACTTTAACGAATTCGAAGAAGATATTGACGATGAAGAAAATGCAATAATAAGTTACGAAGAACTTAAAAACTCTAAAACATTTGGTTATACTGATGAAGAAATGGATAAATATGTAGATGAAAAAGATGCTATAATAAGTATTCAAGAATTAGAGAAATTATATTTAGAATCACAAAATATTGAAGTTCCTAAAGAAGAAAGTCCTAAAGTGGAATTTGAAATGAAGAAAGTAGAAGATTTACCAAAAATTGCTGATAAAAACAACTTCCAAACAAGTCCGTTTATATCTCCAGTATATGGAATGACTAAATCAGATCAAGATTTAATTCTTGAACAAACAGCAAATCTAGAAAAATTGAATGAAGAAATCAAGAAAACAAATGAATTCCTAAAGACATTAAAAGATTTAAAAAAGAACTTGGAATAGTTCTTTTATTTTCGAGGTGAAGTATGAAAGTTGGTATATATACATTAGGTTGCAAAGTAAACACATATGAAAGTGAATATGTAATTAATGAATTAAAGAAAGCAAACTATGAAATTAATGATTTTGAAAGTGTTAATGATATCTATATAATAAACACGTGTACAGTAACAAACACATCAGATTCAAAAAGTAGAAAAATGATAAGATACGCAAGAAAACAAAACAAAGATGCTTGTATTATAGCAATGGGATGTTTTATCGAATACTCTAAAAAAACTATCGAAGAATCAATGCCAGAAATTGATATAATAATAGGAAACAAAGATAAATCTAAAATAGTAGAATTAATTAAAGATTTTTTTGCAAAGAAAAATAAAATTAATGACTTACAAGATGATTTTGATACTACTTTCGAAGATATGTTTATCGATAAATTTAACACAAGAACTAGAGCTTTTGTAAAAGTCCAAGATGGATGTGAGAATTTCTGTAGTTACTGTATAATTCCTAAAGTACGTGGAAAATGTAGAAGTAAAAAGTTAGATGTAGCGGTAAAAGAAGTAGAAACACTTGTTAAAAATGGTTATAAAGAAATTATTCTTACAGGAATTCACACAGGAAATTATGGTGTTGATATAGGAACTAATTTTGCAGCACTATTAAGAGAACTTGTCAAAATAGAAGGCTTAAAAAGACTTAGAATATCATCTATTGAAGCTACTGAATTAACTGATGAAGTTTTAGATATTATAAAAGACAATAAAGTAATCGTAAACCACTTCCACATTCCAATACAATCTGGAAGTGATAACGTCTTAAAATTAATGAATAGAAGATATAACATTAAATACTTTAAAGAAAAAATAGAAAAAATAAGAAAAATATCTAAAGATGTATCAATTACAACAGATGTAATAACAGGACATCCTGGTGAAAATGAAGATGAATTTAAAATAACTTATAATAACCTAAAAGAAATAAATTTTGCTAAATTACATGTATTCCCATATTCAGAAAGAAAAGGAACAAAATCAAGTGAAATGGCACAAATTCCTGATTACATCAAAAAAGAACATACTAATAAATTATTAGAGCTTTCTAAAATTTTAGAAATAAATTACATGAAAAAATTTGTTGGACAAAAATTAGAAGTTTTATTTGAAACAAATAAAGATGGTTACTCTTATGGACATACTACAAATTATATCCATGTTAAAGTAATTGGTACCGTAACACCATCAACATTTAAAAATGTAAAAATAATTAATATTGAATATCCATATGCCTTTGGAGAAGTAGAAGATGAAGATTAACATTGAATGGAATGAAGAAACTTATAACAAATTTCTAAACTATCTTAAAAGCATTGGTGATGAGAAAACAAAAGAATTTAATAAAAAAATCTGTACAACTAGCTATGAAATGTTAGGAATAAAAATGAAGGTATTAAAAGAAATTGCTAAAGATATTAGTAAAACAAATTACAAAAAGTTTTTAGCAAACACAACATCTATTTATTATGAAGAAGTATTTATAGAAGGATTTGTAATAAGTAGTATAAAAGATCCTAATGAATTTCTTGAGTATTTCAACAGGTTTATCTATAAAATTGATTGCTGGGCATTATGTGATTCTTCTATTGCAAGTTTTAAAATATTTAAAAAAGGCGACTACTCAAGCCTTGCATACTCATTAATACTTGATAGTAGAGAGTATATTGTAAGAGTAGGGTATATAATACTTCTTGACTATTATATAGATAAAGAACACATAAAAGATATTTTAAATATATGTACAAAAGAATCATCATACTACTACGTTAATATGGCAATAGCATGGCTTCTTTCTTGTTGTTATGTTAAATTTAAAGATGAAACGCTTAAATTACTAGAAAAGAAAGAACTAACGCCATTCGTACAAAACAAAACAATATCAAAAATAAGAGATTCTTATAAAGTCTCAAAAGAAGAAAAAGAGCTTATTAATAAATATAAAATTTAATAAGTTCTTTTCTTATATAACGAATTATAAATTTCCCTAGTATAGAAGAATGTAGTAACAATTATACTTATAATAATTGCATAAATTAAGTTAAATAGACCTATTTTTAAATAACTTAAAATATAGATAGAGAATAACTTAATAAAGGTACATATTAGGTTATATACCATTATCTTTTTAGCTTTTCCAATAGCTTGTAATATACTTTCTAGTGTTGATTCTATATATAATATAATAAAGAATAGGGAAAGTATTTTAATATAATTTGCTCCATTATTAACATTATAAATTAAATCTAGGAAAAAAGAAGGATTAGTAAACAATAAAATTGATGCTATTAAGCCAATTGATATAGTTATCCCTAATACTTGTTTGATACGTCTTTTAATGCCTTTAAAGTCCTTATTAGCGTACTTTTTAGATATATCGGGTATAATTGCACTACTTAAAGCATTTGTAAGAAATGAAGGAATTAACAAAAGAGGAAGAACATAAGCTTCAATTAAACCATATTCTGTAATAATAAAGTTAGAGTTATATCCTTGATTAATTAATGAATATGTAATAATAATTGGTTCTAAAAAATAGGAAATTGAGCCAATAAGTCTTGAAAAAGTAGTAGGAATAGCAATAGAAAAAACACCTCTAACTTCTTTTCTATTAATAAAGAAGTCACTTATTTTAATTTTCTTATTTTTAATAAATAAAATTAACACAATAGATGAACATAACTCGCTAATCATATTAATGCCAATTAAGAAACTAACTACTTCAACTATCCCTTTAGAAGTCATATTGGGAACAAATAAAATAATTAAAGAAAGTCGTACAAGTTGTTCAGTAAGTAATGATATAATGTGTGGAAACATCTTTTGTTTACCAAAGAAATACCCTCTTAAAACGCTTGATAAACTATCAAAAGGAAGCACTATTGCAATAGACATAATTGGGTATAGCGCTCTTTCATCATTTAAAAAATTTGTTAGTATCGGAGCAATTAAAAACAAGATAACTATTAAGAAAATGTTATATAAAAACATAATAGGAATAATAGATAAAAGTAAATTCTTATTATTATGCCTATCTTCAGCAATTATTTTAGAAATAGCAGTAGGAAGGCCTAATTGTGAAATCGACATAAAAAGTGAAAAAGTAGGGAACACAAGCATATATAAACTCATACCATCAAGCCCTACAATTCTACTCATAATAATCTTAATAAACATTCCTAAAGCTTTTATACAAGCACCACCAATTATCAAAATTAGTGTAGATTTAAAAAAAGTATCTTTCATATGTCACCTAAAACATATTATGAAGATACTTTTATTATAATTTATAATTTTTTAACTTTTTTTCTATCTATATTAGGCTTTTCTTGACCTAATTTTCTTTTTAAAGCATTATACTGTAAAAACATAGGGTGAGAATTAAGGTCGACATCTAAGTATTCTTTCTTTTGAATATCGTATACAGTATTTTGAAACAAACCACTAGGATTAATAATACCTGAAAAAGTTCTTTTTGAGCTATTATCTTGACTTATTTCATCATAATACTTAATTACTTTACCATCTTTACTATCAACTACTAAAGCACCTTTAAAGTTAGGAGACAATTCTTTTTTACTTCTTAAAGAGTATAGTCTACATATCTTATCTTTATTATCTGTTTCAATTAAACAAGATTCATCTATTGGAAAAGTAACAAACTTTTTAACTCTAGGACAAGATTTAACAATATCTAAAGAATTACTAAGATGATTATACTGATAACTAATAATGTAAAATGTATCAAGATCTTTATTTTTCTTTTTAATAATTATATTACTAGAATTAACATAACAAATTGAGTATGAATACTTCCAACAGTCCATAAATCTTAATAAAACATTTCCTAAAGTATCAGTAAGTATTAGACTATCCTTATCAATTTCAATATCAAAACTTTTGTTTTCAAGTGGTATTGCCTCAGTTAACTCAAACTCCCCACAAGAATAAGTTATATAATCAGCAAGTACAAAAGGTGAATATATCCCTTTTTTATTTTTATAATTTTCATCTGTTCGTTTTTTAATTTCTTCAATTCTCATAATTTCCACCAAAAAAAATGTAATTAGATAAACTAATTACTACCTAAAACTGCAAACCATCCAACTACCATAGTTACAATCATAACAACAGCTAAAACTAGTGAAACGGCTTTAATTGTTCTCTTACTCATTTTATACACCTCACCACAATTATATAAAAAAATAAAATAAATGTCTACTTCAAAATAAAAGAATAAAATTATTTATCTTTAATATAATGTAGTGGTGATAAGATGAAAAAGAAAATGTTTTATAGTAAAAGAAATACTCAAAATCAAAAACTATTGTACTTAATATTAATTGGACTAGCATTACTTGCATTAATTATAGGAATAATCTTTATATTTACAGTTAGTGAAAGTAATCAAGAAACAATAAAAGAAGCAATAAATACGTACTACAAAGAAAGTAGCTTAACATTATCATCTTTTTTTAAAGTTTTATTTAATAATTATACATATATATTATTAATATGGATACTAGGTATATCTGTTATAGGAATACCTATTGTACTAGCTATGTTTTTATTTAAAAGCTTTCTACTAGGATTTTCTCTATCAAGTATATTTTATACTTTTAAATTTAAAGGAATATTAGTAACAATATTTAATTTAATACCATCAAAACTATCATTTTTAATTGTTCTTCTATTAATTACTTTTTATTCAATTTCATTTTCTATTAAGTTATATAAACATTTATTTTTAAGAAAACCCATAAATTTTAGAGAATCGATGAATAAATATTTAAAAGTTTTACTTATTTCTTTAGTAGTTACTATTTTTATTAGCTTATTTGAGACATTTATATCTATTTATCTACTTAATTTATTTAATATTTAAATATTTTGATGTATAATGTTAATGGTGATTTAAATGAGTAAAGTAATTATTGGGATGAGTGGAGGAGTTGACTCTTCTGTAGCAGCTATTCTTTTACAAAAGCAAGGCTACGAAGTTGAAGGCCTTTTTATGAGAAATTGGGATTCATCAATTAATAATGATATTTTAGGTAATCCTAATTTAAATAATAATATTTGTCCTCAAGAACAAGATTATAATGATGCTATAGAAGTATGTAAAAAACTAAACATTCCTCTTCATAGAATAGATTTTGTTAAAGAGTATTGGGATTATGTTTTCGAATATTTTTTAAGTGAATTAAAAAAAGGTAGAACACCAAATCCTGATATTATGTGTAATAAATATATTAAATTTGACTATTTTGCTAAGGAAGCTAAAAGATTAGGAGCAGACTATATTGCAACTGGTCACTATGCTAAGATGGAAGATGGATATTTAAAGAAAGCTAAAGATAATAATAAAGATCAAACTTATTTTTTATGTGAACTTTCTAAAGAGCAATTATCAAATGTTTTATTCCCATTAGGAGACATAGAGAAAAATGAAGTAAGAAAAATAGCAGAAGAATATGGTTTAATTACAGCCCATAAAAAGGATTCAACTGGTATATGTTTTATTGGAGAAAGACATTTTAAAGAGTTTTTAACTAACTATTTACCTAGTACACCAGGAGATATAATTGATATCGATTCAAATAAAAAAGTTGGAACTCATAATGGGTTAATGTACTACACAATAGGACAAAGAAAAGGACTAGATATAGGTGGAAATAAAGATCGCTTGTTTGTAGTAGGTAAAAACCTAGAAAAAAATATTTTATACGTATCTTTAAATGGCAATAATGAATATTTAATTTCGACAAGTTGTATAGTAGAAGATGTTAATTTCAACTGCGAATTAAGACCAACTGAATGTACAGCAAAATTTAGATATAGGGCAGAAGAATATAAAGTATCAATTAAATATTTAGAAGATGGAAATCTAAATGTTAAATACGATGGAATAAAAGCAGTAACACCAGGACAAGCTTGTGTTTTATATTATGAAGATAAGTGTATTGGTGGAGGTCTTATTAAAGAAGTTAGAAAAAATGATAAAAAATTATGGTATTTATTATAATGTAAGTTTACACTTGACAATGTCAAATGATTTGATAAAATTAAATTATAAGGTTGGAGGTATTTTCTATGGATAAATTAAATGATATATTGAACGAATTAGGTATTTCCAAAGTAAGGCTATCTAAATATCTAGGAGTTTCTAGACAGATGTTATACAACTACTTAGCAATGGATAGTATTAAAAGTTGGCCTAAAGAAAAATTTACTAGATTGTTATGTCTATTAAATATAAAAGGGGAGGAAGACTTAGAAAATTTGCCAATCGATGGTAATTATATCATTGAAGTTGAATCTCGTTTAAATGATGGTGTTAAAGATAGTCTTGATAAAGAAATTCTTACAGATTTAAAAGGATTTAATAAAAAAGAACAAGATTTATTATCAGATATAATAAATTTATTAAAAGAAAAATTATCAGATGATAAGACAAAAGAAACATTCTATGCATACACTTATTTGTATCATTATTTACAATCAATGGAAACAAACAAAGAACTAAAGTATATTCTTGCTTATATGTCTAAATCAATGGGATTCACTGATCCTAATGAATATGCATTTAATCAAGATCAACAATTTGTTTTTGAAGCAATATTGTTTTCAGGATTAACATTATATAACAATGGAGGTTCTTCAAAAGTTAAACTTGCTGAAGCTCATAATAGATTTGTTCAAGATATTGAACATAAAAACGAAGAAAAACTATCAAGAACGCAAGAATTAAATACTGCAAAAGTACAAGCATTAAGAGAGCTAGGTTATAGTGAAATAAACGAAGATAATGCTAAAGAAGTGCTTGAAAAAATAGCAGAAATACAATCAAGAAAAGTATAAAATGAATCTACTAAAAAGTAGGTTTTTTTATTTATTACAATAATATAAGTAAGGTGAACAAAAATAATCAATCATAATACTTTAAATTCATTCAATACACTATATGAAGATACATATCGAAATGTTTTAAAATATGTAATATGCAATTGTTCTAACCTCAAAGACGTAAAAGATAATAGAAGATATACCAAAAGTAATTGATTCAATATCAAATAAATAATATTATAATTTATAAGGAGGACTAATGAAAAAAATAGAATTTATAGAAATAAAATCAGAATTATGTGGATGGGGAAGTTTCAAAGGTAAAAAATATGAATTTCCAAACATTAACGAAACAATAGAAGAAATGGTTAAAAATGACTGGGAATATTGCGGATATGTTCCAAAATATACAAGAGCAACAGGAGAAATTGAAACTTTATCTTTGATATTTCAAAAAGAAAGTGCTAAAGAAAAATAGCACTTTATAATTTTATACTAAACAATATCAAAATAAAGTGTAATGTGATAAAATTATATTATAGGTGAGAGTAAATGAATTATAAATATCAAAGAAGCCAAATATTTGGAAAAAGGTTGAAAGTACCAAAATATATTTTAAATAAAGTCTACAATTGTACTTTATCTCTTAATGAGTATTTTGAATATCAACTAGATGATAAAATACCAATATCTTGTATTATGGAACAGGATAGAAAAATTCTAGAAAGATTTGGAATAGAAAGATGTAAAGAATTAGATTGGGAGTTAATTAATAAAATAATATATAATAATGATGTAAGTTTTAAAGATATATTAATGTCAATTGATTCACAGACCGAAGATATTAATAGAACTTTTTATGAATTAGTAAAAGACAAAATAAGACCTAGTGAGTATACTTCTCTAATGGCTAAACAATACTCTGATAGATTGTTTGAAATACCACCAATAGATGAATATGAAACGTTTGAGTTTAATGAATATAAAACAAGAAATTTAAAAATCAACTTTAATGATGGCAATTTTAGTTTGGAAGAAATTATTAAAAATTGGGATTTATTCAAAGACAAAGATTTAAGTTACTGTTTATTAAATGATAAAAATAACACAAGCAATATTACAGATAGTCTTTTAAAAGATTTTATGAATAATTATGGAACCCTAATTCCTTTAATAATCAAAGAAAATAATATTTATACATTCATCAATACGTTTTTTACTCTTTCTTCCAAAGAAGAAAAACACAATTATATAAAACAATTTACTGATGACATATTAAGAAATATTAACAAACAATATATAGAAAGAAGACAACTTATTAATATAACAGATAAAGAATACAAAGAAATATTTAAGTATTCATCATTAGAAGAATTTCTAAAACTATTTCAAGAATGGAGAGTAAAACCTATAATTGAAGAGTTAAAAGAATTACCACAAGACTATGTTTTTAATATGCCCATTCCTTTTACAGAGTTATTAAATTACAATGTTATAACTTTCATTAGAACTTATGGATTAAAAAATATTGTTGATTTTGATAATGAATGTGGACATTTCTTTTCAAAAAATAATTGTGAAATGTTAAAATTAATGTTTGATATGTATTTACATTATTCAGGAAATGAACATGATCCTAAAAAAACAATTCATACAAAAAATACTATAGATGAGAATGGTAATTACGTTGATAGGCCATATACTAAAGACGAATTCTATGAAGCAATGAAAAGAATGATAATATATGGTCCGAGTGACTTTAATTATGCTAACAAAGCACCAGATTATAGAGATATGATAGGGGAATTTAGAGTTAGAAATGCCGAGTTGTTTCTAACAGATCAAGCACCAGAAGAATTGAAAAAAATGTTTTATACTAAATCAATTACCCCTCACTTGCTTTTAGAACATCCTGAATATATCCCTTATTTAAAGAATAAAGATTTGAGTTCTTGTTTGAAAAGTAGATATGTCCAAGTAGAAGATAATAATAAAACATATAGATATGAAAATATTTATAGATTCCTTAGCAGTAAAACTGATTTTAATGATGTTATGAATTTTATTACAGAGTATAGTGATGTTTTAGATATTATTTTTGATAGAAGAATACCAAATTACTATCAATATGAAATAAAGTTTTCAACTAATGATGATATTAATCAAATTAGAAACAAATTGCATAAAGCATTTAGAAAACATATTATTGGAAAAAAATCAATATATCCCAATCATATTCCAAAAGAGTTAATTGAACAATATCCATCAATGTTCATAGATAAAAATGCACCACAAGAATTACAAGATGCTTTTTACGGTAGAACTATTACTCCAGAATTTATTTTATCAAATCCAAATTATAGAGAATTTTTGAATAATGTTGATTTAGATGTTTTGTTTAAATATATGCCTGTTGACATAATTTCTGAAAATTTATCTGATGATTTAAAGACTTCTGATCAATTAGACAATAGAACAGAATTTGGACAGATAAATTTTGTTAATGCAGTCGAAGAGATTTTTGGAAAATCAGATGCTTTAGAAGTTATGCTTATATATGCCAAATATATTGAACAAGTATATGAAGCTAATAATCTTAATAATTTTATATATAACCCAAAATTTTCACGAGACGATTTTCTAGATGAATTAGATAAAACTATATTAAAAAATATTATTGATGGAAAAATGAAATACGATGAAAATATCCCGAGTCATTTCAAAAATAACAATCCTACTTTATTTTTGGGTTCAAATGTTTCACAAGAAATAAAAAATAAATTCTATAATAGAGAATTTACATTAAAAGATTTTAATGATAATCCTGAATTATTAGATGTATTCGAAAATACAAATATAGCATGTGCTTTTTCGGAAAAATTTTCATGGATTATACCACTATTTAATAATTCTGAGAACTTTAAAATAGCAAACTATAATTGTTTAAAAGTTATAGCAGAATATTATAAAATACAAGATGTTGAACTTCAAAATGTATTCAAAGAATATATTATGGAATATGGGTCTAATATTGATATAAAAAATATAAAATTTGTTACAGAAGTATTATCAAGACTATTATCATCAAACTCAAGTGAAATATTTACATTTAGAAAAGAGCTTGCTGTACAAATATTAAGATCTAAAAATCCATTAGAAAGTTTAAATAAAATTGAGGATGTATTTATAAGAAATAATATTCCGACAGTTGGAAAAATCTATTCTTGCTTTGAAATATTACATCCTGACTTCGAAGGATTCGATTTTGGAGGATCTATGATGTCTCCAGTATTAAAAAAGTCATCAACAACAAGTAAAAAAATAATAGTATTCTCTGATTTAATTAAATCTTCATTTGGCTCTAATAATAGATCTATAAATGCTTACTTAAGAAATATAGAATTAGGTTCTAATTTATATGAACGAATTAAAGAAGGAGAGATTCAATTTGATTCACTTAAAGAAGATGAAATGAAAGAATTAACTATTTTCTGTAATCATTTAGCAACATTATATAACAATACAATGAAAGCTAAAAAAGAAAATGAAACTTTTACATCCACTGGATACGTTTTAACAGATATTTTAGAACTTTCAAAGAAGTTATCTCCTGATGGAACATTAGATTATAATTTAGCAGATAGAGTTATTAGAATGTTCTGTGGATTTGCGGGAATTGATACATTAGAACAAGCTAAAGAATACATTAAACTAAAAGTAGAAACAGCCGATTTAAGAAATAGAGATGCTGCAAAATCAGATATGAAATTAGAACAAGGAGATTTCATAAAAGGAATTGGTGGTATTAAATACTTAAAAAACATTTTACAAAATGGTAGTGTTTCTAAAGAATATTTAGGTTCAAGTGCAGGTAGCGATGCAACTCCACTTGATACAGATATATCAATGATAATGAGTTCTAATGGAACAATAAGTGAAAAAATGAATGCAACAGCAGCATCGAGTTATGGTCCTATCTGGTTTGTATTAAAAAATGATGATAGATTTATTACCACTAGAACAGATAGTGAAACGATAGAGGCCAAAAGAGATATGTCTAAAATGGAAGCATTTTATACAGGGGTTTTAGGAAAAGGACATTATGGAATCAGAACAGGATTTGCATCTAGTGAAATCAATTATATCGTAATGGAAAATTATGATCCAAGAGTCGGATTAGAAATTGCCATAAATGGATTCTATATTCCTGTTGTAAATAAAGAAGGTAATATTATATTTACACCAAAAGATTATGATGAATTAAGATTTAAAATGAGTGGTTTATCATATTATGATGAAAATAACTATGCATTCTCCAAAAACCTAATTACAGAAGAAACTAAATATATTACAAATCAAATAGAAAAAAGTAATTATGAGGTTCAGGTTAAAAGAGAAAAGATTAATAGCATTATAAAAAAGTCACTTGAAGAATTGGGATTGCATTTAAAAACTAATATTGACGGAGATTTAACAGAGGGATATGTAGAATTAATTGATACCGGATCAACAGGAAGAGGAACAAATAAACCTGGTGATGGCGACTTTGATTTTATGATGAGATTAGATAAAAATATAATATCAAATCCTTCAAGATTAGCAGAACTAAAACAAACAATATTAAGAAATCTTGGTAGTGATAAATCTTCTTCTGTAAATGGAAATGGTGATTTCAGATTAAAAAATGTGAAAATAGATTCTGATACAATGGTAGATATTGATATTACATTTACAGAAAAAACAGATAAAGTATCTTATTCAACAGATATGGCATTACAAGATAGACTCGCTACAATTAAAAAAATAGACAAAGAAAAATACAAATATGTTGTTGCTAATATATTACTAGCAAAACAAGTATTAAAAAAAGCGGAAGCCTATAAACCTAATCGTGGAGAAGTTCCACAAGGTGGGTTAGGGGGAGTAGGAATCGAAAATTGGATTCTTCAAAATGGTGGTTCATTTATTGATGCTGCTAAAAGTTTTGTTGCATCAGCAGATGGCAAAAGTTTTGCTGAATTTCAGTCTACTTATCATATATGGGATTTTGGAGATAATCATTTAGCTGAAAGAAGAGGACATTATTCACATGATAATTTTGTCGAAAATAATATGAGTGAAGAAGGATATCTAAAAATGGTTAAAACATTGAAAGAATATTTAAATAATATAGAAATTAGTCAAATACAAACTGAAGGAATTAAAATATAATTAACATAATAAGCATCATAACTACTAACAATATAAGTAGTAATGATGCTTTTTAAATATATTAGTAAAGAAAAGGCTAGGGGAAAAAGAGATATAATATAATGAAAAAAAATAATCAAATGAATTCTACCCTATTTAATAATAGAAAAAAGAAGTTATATGATAAAAATACAGCAAAAAAACTAATCAATAATTAATTATATTAAAGGTATAAAATACACAAAAAGAATCATAAAACAAATATAATTAAAAATGGTTAAAAAAAATCTATCACTCACCTATCAAATTTCTTAAAAATGCTAGAGTAGTAGATAAACACAAAAATATAGATAAATAAGATACTAGCAAATCGTATACAATAGATTAATACAGATACATATAATGAATAATAACATAAAATATAATAAATATATAAATATAAATAGATAGATTTAAAATATAAAAACATATCAATTAGATATAGAAAAAATATTAAAGAAATAAAAATTAAACATAGATGTTAAAAATATAGATCATATAATTATAAAAAGAATAAATAATATAATAATAACATAATAACAAAATAATAATAAAAA
>OJLA01001869.1_pt1 | contig 13297 bp, 15 predicted proteins | sample 1596611 | NCBI WGS metagenome assembly OJLA01 (sample SAMEA4350168, study PRJEB24818) | metagenome | biome: human; feature: gut; material: faeces | place: Denmark | collected 2013-09
CAATAACTACTATAAATACAATTGCTAAAATAATTGCTTTAAGTGGAAGTATATAACTAAAGCTGTAGTCAAATTCAAATATTTTAAATACAACATAACTTCCAATTAATCCAAGAATAAGTCCATAGAACAAACTCTTTAACGAATAGAAGAAAGATTCTAAGTTAATCATTCTATTAAATTCTTTTTTAGTCATTCCTACACTCTTTAAAGTTGCAAATTCACTCTTTCTAAGTTCCATATTAGAGTTTATAGTATTAAAGACACTTGTAACACCAATTAAAGTTAAAACTAGAATAAAGCTATAAGCTACTATTGAGAAAATAAGCATCATTGACTTATTTTGTGATACATTCTCTTCAATATTATCAACATAGATATTTTTATCTATTTCATTAATCTTTTTAACAAGCTCGTAAGGATCTTCACTATCATAATATATGTAACTAATATGACTTTCAAAACAATCCTTATTAAGATATTTATAGTTTCCTACTATATTTAGTGTATTACTCTGCATTATACGTTCAAGTCCAACAGGATAATTATCAACTAATACTGCACCAATATCTAAAATGATAGAATCACTATCATGAGAAGTTTGATTAACTAGTTCTAATACGTCTCCTTTCTTATAATCAGTAACATTTATATATCTTTTTTCATTTCTTGGATTTCTAATTTTATTAAGTATAATTATTTTATCTTTCATATATTCATAGTCAAGATTTAAATCATTCATAACCTTTTTAAAACTTTCATCATCATACAAAAAATAATTATAAATAACTTCTAAACCATCATCTGAACTTAATACCATTAAATCTTTATTAAAGTGAGACGAATATTTAATTTTATAACTCGATAAGTCATTAAAGGCATTGTACATTGTATAGGAGTTATCAAGCCTCTGTAGTTCATCTAAGTGTTCATTAATGAATTCAGCATTTCCTAGATATACATTGTATTTCAAATTTGCATATTGGATATTAACCATTTTAAGTGAATAATCAATTAAAGAGGAAGCAACTATGAAAATGAAAACACTTACTGTAAGAGAAATAATTGTAACACGATATTTCTTCTTACTTCTTTTTAGGTTTTTATATGATATTACTCCACCTATTCCAAATATTTTATTAATAAATTTAGGGGTTCTTATCTTTTTGTTTTTAATATCACCAGCATTTCTTATATTTTGAATTGGACTAGTTTTACTTGCTTTCCTTGCTCCACTAATAACTGATAGATAAATTACTATTAAGCTTGTAAGTATTGCAATTATTACAGGTAAAATATTAAAATTATAAACGAAATTAATTTCTTGTAAAACATTGGCACTTACTGAAATATAATTAATAACAAAAGTTAAAAACCATGTAACAAATATTCCAAAGAAAATACCTATTATTATTCCAATAAGACCTATAAGAAATCCTTCAAATAGAACCATTTTCTTAATCTGTTTTTTAGTAGCCCCAACACTTGATAACATTCCATACATTTTAATTTTTTCTGATACTGATATGGCAAATGAGTTTCTAATTGCAAAGATACTTGTTACCATAATTACAAATATAACTGCTGCAAATAAATCCACTATTATCTTGTATTCAGAGTCAAAAGACAAAGTTTCTAACATGAGTAATTGTTCTCTTACAGAATAATCATTTCCATAAATTGGTGACTCTAATTCATTTTTGTAATTTTCTAATACAAGTAGCTCATTTATATCTTTCTTATAGTTTCTAGGATTCTTTAAAGTTAGAAAAGCCTTGTAAGTTGATGATTCTACTCCAGTTGTAATAAATTCACCATATTGATTAGATATTCCCGATACTGTATAAGATTTTTTTACTCCATCAATGTCTAATTCAATAATATCTCCAACTTCTGTATCATACGAAAATTTATATGCTCTATCAATTAAGATTTCATTAGAATTTTTAGGGAATTTTCCTTCTATAACTTCATATTTTATTTTTTCATAAATTTCCTTGCTATATGAATATATAATATTTTCTTTGGTAAAATCATCAATGTTTTCTAATTTTGTAATAGCAACTCCAACTTTATTAACAACTGTTATGTCTTTAAAAGCTCGATTAAGTTTTAACTCTTGAACCTGTTTATCAGTAAGATTATCAATTAGAACATGGTAATACCCACCATATTTTATTTCGTTTTCCATTAAAGTATTATGAAGTATAAAGAAGAATCCACCAACGACTAATATAAGAGCACAAGATAATATTACTCCTATAATTGTACCAATTGTTCTTTTCTTATTTAACTTCAAATCTTTTAAAGTAAGTTTTCTTAAAATATTCATATTAACTATCACCCTTAATATGTCCATCTTCAATAACTATAATTCTATCAGCTACTTTTGCAAGTTCCATATTGTGCGTAATCATAATTATTGTCTGTTTATATTCAACATTACTTCTTTTTAATAGGGTCATGATTTCATCACTGCTTTTTGAATCCAAATTACCAGTTGGTTCATCAGCTAAAACAACAGATGGATGTGTAATAAGCGCTCTTCCAATTGATACTCTTTGTTGTTGTCCTCCTGATAACTCATTAGGTAAATGATTTTTTCTATTCTCTAGTCCTAATAACTTTATCAAATTACTTAACTTAGTAGGATCAGCCTTCCTGTTATCTAAATCTAGTGGTAAAGTTATATTTTCTTCAACATTTAAAATTGGTATTAAATTGTAAAACTGATAGATTAATCCAACTTCACGTCTTCTAAAAATAGCTAGTTTATCATCATCTAATTCATAGATATTTTTGCCACCTACAAAAACACTACCACTAGTTGGTCTATCAACACCACCTATTAAGTGCAAAAGAGTACTCTTTCCACTTCCACTTGCACCTACAATTGCAACGAATTCTCCATCTTCTACGCTAAAGGAAACATTCTTTAAAGCTTCTACTCTAGTATTACCTTTACCATAAGTTTTAGATAAGTTTTCTACTCTAACAATTTCCATATTATTTCCTCCTCATGATTAAATACTACCAAAGAAAAGTTACAAACAAGTTACAAAATCTATTTATTTACATTTAAATAATAATTTCTATCTTGCATATTAACTAACGCTTCAGAAACCCTGTCATCAGAGTCTGCATACTGACTGAAAGTATTAATTAATCTACTCATGCTCTTAAAACTAGTGTAATCAATACCATACTCTTTTAATAAAAGAACTTCACTATTAGTAAGAACTATTTCTCCTTTTATATAAGAAATAGAATTCTTTTCAAAATCAATATCATTAACTAAACTATCAATATCATAATCCATTTTAATCACCCAAAATAATTATATAAAAAAAAAGAACATATTACTATGCTCTTGATACATATTTTCCATCTGCTGATGAAACCAAAATATTTTCCCCTTCATTTATAAACATAGGGACTTTAACAACCATACCATTTTCAAGTTCTGCGTCTTTCATAGCTGTTGATGTAGTATTTCCTTTAACACCAGGTTCTGACTTAGTAATAGTATATTCAATCTTATCTGGTAAGATTAAACCAAGAACTTCACCTTCATAGAAAGAAATAATAACTTCCAAATTCTCTTTTAAGAATTTAGCATCCTCACCTAATTGTTCCTTCTTTAATTCAACTTGATCATAAGTTTGCATATTCATAAAGCAATAAGAATCACCTTGTGAATAAAGATATTGCATTGTTTGTTTCTCAATATGAGCTGTTTCAAACTTAACATTTGTATTATATGTAGTTTCAACAGTAGTACCAGTTCTTAAGTTCTTTAACTTAGTACGAACAAAAGCTGATCCTTTTCCAGGTTTAACATGTTGGAAGTCAACAACAGTAAATAAATTTCCATCTATTTTAAGTGTTAACCCATTCTTAATATCATTTACACCTATCATTTAATTCACGTCCATTCTAATTATTTCTTTTCTTTATGAATTGTATGCTTTTGACATCTGTTACAATATTTTTTGATTTCTAAACGATCTGTTGTGTTTTTAACATTTTTTTCAGTAACATAGTTTTCTTCTTTACACTCTTGACATACAAGAATTTTTCCTTGTCTATTTCCTACTTTAGCCATATTAAAATCCCTCCTTGATTACTCATTACATATTATATCAAATAATTATAAAAATTCAAAATAAATATAATTAATGAAAAATATCAATCACGCTAGTTGATTATAGCATAAATATGTATATAAATCAAAGGTTTTTTTAAATTTTATTTATTATATAGAGAATCATATGCTTCTGTTATTTCTCTTGTTATTTTTTTATTGGCATAACTTCTTAGTTCATTATCGTCATTTATAGTCATTATATTTGGAAAAGTAACTGCAATACTCATTTTAGGTTTGTTACTAGGATAATACCCCACAAAAGCATTACTAACTGTTGGAGTATCTATAATCCCATCACCATTGCTATCGTAAAACGACTCACTTGTTCCCGTCTTTCCTGAAGGGCTATCCACTTCACCCATAAAGCCTCTTCCAAGCCCACTTACCATTACTTCACGAAAACCTGCTCTTACTCTATCAATATATTTTTTATCAACTGATAAGGTACTTTTTGGTGGATCATATTTAAAATAAAGTGAACCAATTTTATCACCATTATCATTATTCCTAACTTCTAAAAGTAAATGAGGACTTACTCTAACTCCTCTATTAGCAATTGTAGAAATATATTCGGAAAGTTGCATAGTTGTATATGTATCATACTGTCCAATAACATAGTTTAAAAGTAAATCAGGACTACTACTTCTTCCAACATTTCCAATTCCATCAATAGGAAGATCAATTCCACTATAAGATCCTAATCCAATTTCATTAAATAAACTTCTATATTTTGAAAAAGCATCACTAACATCACTAATTTTTTTATTGTAGTAATAATTAGCATTAGCAACTTTTAAAGCTGTTTGAAACTGAAAAGAATTAGATGATAAACTAAGAGCTTTTATATCATCAATTGTACCTAAATTTTTCCATGAACACTTTTTAGGAAAAGAATAAAGTTTAACACACTTATCTTTCATAACTTCCCCAATATCTATTGCATTTTCTTTGTACCCAACTAACATCGAAGCACCCTTAACAACACTTCCAGGGGTCATTGAGTTAGTTAGTACCCCAACTGTTAAATCATAAGTTTCATAAGAACCATTAACCTTTCTAACACCTTTACCAGACATAGCAAGAATATCACCTGTACTAGGATCTTTTATAACTACATAAGCACTATTAAATGATGAAGTATTTGGATCATTTTTAGCAATAATAAGTTCTTTTTCAAGTATTTCATCTACTTTTTTCTGTAAATTAATATCGATAGTCAAAACAATATCTTTTCCTCGTAAACTTTCTTCTTCAACAACTACTTTGTCATTAACTATTTTATATCTACCCTTTCTACCTTTTAAATACTCTTCATATTGCTTTTCAATAAAACTAGTACCCACAAGATCAGATAAACTATAACCATTTTCTAAATAATAATTTTTATCAGCTGATGAAATAGAAGAAACTTTTCCTAAAATGCTTTTAAAAGTATCACCATACAAATATTCTCTTTCATATGTATAATCGATAAATATTCCGTTAAGACTACTTAAATTATCACTAATTTCACTAATTTCTTTATCTGTTAAATTATCTTTTTTTATAACTTTTAAATCATAATAATAACCATTATTAAGAAGATGATATATATATGAAGCTTTCTTATCATCTTCATTAAAACTATCGTCATAAGTATCTTTTCCATACTTCGCATAATAAAAGTTTTTAAGCATATTGTAAGACACTTTAGAATAATTGATATCAAGTAAAGTTGCTAAACGATATGAAAGATTAACTTCATCAAGATAACTAACTTTACTAGGTTTTAAATAATATATAACAGGTACAAGTTTGTTATCTACTAATAAATTATAATTTCTATCGTATATTCTTCCTCTAGGTGCATCATTAAAACTATAAGAAGGATTTGCAATAGATAAGTATTCTTGATAAAAATAATCTTTCTTAAATACAGTTAAATATATTAAAGTAAAAATAATAGCTAAAAAAGATATAATTAAAAGTAGTTTATAATATTTAATTCTTTTATCCATATTCATCACATATATATTTTGTGTAATAAAATAAAATATATTTAATATATTTATATTAGGTGATGATAAATGAATTATTTTTTAAAAGAATATATTAATAGCTTAACAGAAAAGGATATTTATAACTTTGGTCTAAAAGAAGGTATTACTTTAAAAGATGAGGAAACTAAAACAATATATTTGTATATTAAAAATTACTGGGAAACACTAATTAAAGATGATTCTACTTTTATATTTGAAGAATTAAAAGAAAAACTAAGACCTGAAGTATATCAAAAAGTAGTAGAATTATTTAATAAATATAAAAAATATCTAAAAAAATAAAAGGATTATCCTTTTATTTTAAGTTTTCATTAAATGTTTTCGTTCTAATCATTTGAATCTCTTCTTTGTATGGAGCTTTCTCTCCTATCCATGGAGTTTCAAGTATTTTAGGAATATTTTGAAGTCTAGGATTATATATGATATTAATAATATTATCAAATCCTAAAGTACCATATCCAATATTTTCATGTCTATCTTTATGAGCTCCTAATGGATTTTTACTATCATTAACATGAATACAATGAACATATGATAATCCAATTAACGAATCAATTTCATCAAGTATTTTATCAAAATTAGATGTATCGTATCCTGCGTCATTCAAGTGACATGTATCAAGACAAATACCAATCTTAGATTTGTCATTAACTCCATCAATAATCTTTTTGATTTCCTCTAGATTAGACCCAATTTCAGACCCTTTTCCAGCCATAGTCTCAAGTAAAACAATAACACTTGTATCATTTTCTAATGCTTTATTTAAGGCAAAAATAATACTATTAATTCCCTCTTCAACACCTAAACCAACATGACTTCCTGGATGAAGGACTAAATATTTAATTCCTATTTGTTCACATCTTTTTATTTCTTCTTTAAGAAAACTAATAGAAAAATTATACTTACTATCATCTTTACTATTAGCAAGATTAATAATATAAGGAGCATGGACAATAATGTTTTGAAGTAAAATACCACAAGACTCCATCTTCTCTTTTGCTTTATTTATAATACTTTCATCTATTTTAGATCTAACAGTGTTTTGTGGCGCTCCTGTATAAAACATAAATGTATTAGCATCGTACGACAATGCTTGTTCTAAACTACCTAAAAGTTGATCTTTACTATTATAATTAACATGACTTCCAATAATTAACATATAAATCACCTATTTAATTTTAACATAATTAAAAGAATTAAACAAAAGAAAAAAGCTAACAATTGTTAGCTTTTAAAACTTCATTCTACTTATGGAGTAGTTGTTGGAGTTTTACCAGCTGAAGTTACTGCTTGTTTAAACTCACAAGCAGGTGCTCCTAATACTACTATTTTAGTATATACTGGAGCATCAGCACCTTCACCAATTTTAAGTGCTTTAACTGAAGTAGAACCAACAGTAACATTAGTTTCAGTGATTTTAGTCTTTACTCCAGTATAATCACTAGGAGTTGTAAGTCCAGATAATACATCATTCAAAGTAGTCAATTCCTCATTATCAGATCCTGCATAGAATGTCTCCAATGCACTATTCTTCTTTGATGAAGAATAAACTGCGTCAGCTCCTAAATTTTGTAAATCTGTTTGAGTTAAGAATGGAACTCCTTGTCCTGCACCATCCTCAGCTACGAAATAATATGTGTATCCTGTTCCATCGTAAGTTACACCTACGTAAGCATAAGCCCAAGTATCACTAAATGGTGATTGTCCACCTGATTCTAGTGAAATACAAGTTTTTCCTTCTGTATGTCCTGCTGGGATTAAATATAATGTACTAGTATCATAGAATCTCATTTTGTCTCCAGAGTTAACTAAATTAATTCCTGATTTAACATAGTTAAGTCCTGAATCAGTAAAAGCACTCTTTCTTGAATTTTGAATATAAGATGTTACTGATGGTATTGCAATAATCATTAATACACCTAAGATAATGATAACAGCAAGTAACTCAATCAAAGTAAAACCTTTTTTGTTCATTTTTTTCATTTTATTCTTTTTCCTTCCTCTCTTTATTATAAATTTATATTAGCACACAAAAATATTATAGTCAATAAATCAAAATTTATAATTTCAAAAACCAAATATATTTATTTACAACTTAGCACTTAGTAGACAACAACATTAGTAACTGAAGTAATTCCTTTAGCATCTCTTATTCTTGTAAGTTCAGCTTTTATACCTTGATATGTTCCACCAGTGTCTTCCTCTATATAATTAGTAACAACTTCATATCCTTTAACTACTAAATCATATCTAGAAGAAGAGTCAAGATCATCATATCTAACTAAATTAATTCCTCTATTTGACGAAACAGAATCAGTTTCAGTATTATCACATTTTTTATCAGTACAAGATACTAAATGTACATAATATACATATTCATCATATGAACCAACAGGTTCTTTTGTAATAGCTACAAAAGAGTCATCCATAGAATAATAAGTATCATATGGAGAAACTTCTAAATCTAAATTCTTTAAATCAGAAAGCTTAAATACAACTGCAGAATCTTTATCAGGGTAATCATACTTTGTTTCAGTTCTTATTGTATATTCTGCTGAAGTAATAGCTCTTTTTGCATCTTTAATAAAAGTGTCTCTTTTATTTTTATCAAGTGTTGTAACAATGTTTGGAATTGCAATTGTCATAATAACACCCAAAATTATAACAACTGCTAAAAGTTCAATTAAAGTAAATCCTTTTTTATTCTTAATATTTTTCAAATATATCACCATACCTTAATATGATTATAATATTCTTAAATACTTTTTTCAATAAAATAGCAAAAAAAAAGGACGACTAGACAGTCCTATTTTTGTAACATACTCAATAAATTAACTTTAAACATATCTTTTTTAGGATCACTTTTTGAAATCATTACCCCTTTATAAGTAGATAATTCAGTACGATGTCCTTCATCAAGTATCTTCTCTGGAGTAATATTTGTTAATAATACAACATTTTTATCTTCATATACAGTATAATGCAATCTGATTTGACCATGTACTTTAGCAAATAATTCAGCAGTTGGTAACTTTAATTCATAAGATTTAGTATGATTTTTCTTAGAAACTGATACAAGTTCCCCTAAGAAGTTACCATTTCTTATTTCAGTATAATATGTAAAAGTTAATTTTTTATAAGCAAACATATTGTACTTTCTTAAAGTTCTTTCTTTTTTTCTAAAATCGTTTTCATTTTGATACTCGAAAATATAGCTCTGTTTCATAGTATTCAACCCCCTAACAAACATACACCTTTACAACCCCTATTCTCAAGATGTAGTTGTATTATAGCACAAATATGTCCAAAAGTCAACGTTTTTCTTTATGTAGTATATATTTGCACTTTAATACCGGTCTTAATTGAGTCATTAATTTGTAAATTTACAAATGAAGGAACACATACTATATTAATTCCCAAAGGAGCTAAAAGTCCTCTACATATTATTATTGATTTTACAAGTTGATTCAAAGCCCCGGCTCCAACAACTTGAACATCAATTTTATTATCTTTCTTTATTATATTAGATATTGCACTAGCAACATTATTAGGATTCGACTTACTTGATACTTTAATTATTTCCATATTTATTTTTTCCTTTCAATTATATATATGAAGGAAAATAACAAATAATACAAAAAAAGATGACTGAGTCATCTTTTAGAATTCTAATTTCTCAATTTCTTCCTTTTTTTCTACAGGAGCAGGTTCAACAGGTGCTACTGTTGGAGCTACTGGTGCAACTGGTGCAGTTGTTGGTGCTTCTGTTGTAACAGTAGTTGGAGCAACTGGTGTAACTGGTGCTACTGTTGGAGCTACTGGAGCAGTTGTTGGCGCCTCAGTTGTAGTCTCATATGCATCTCTTACAACATTAGTTGGAATTGGAGATGTATTTTCAAGTGGATTTGCACCACCATATACTTCTCTTGGTTTTTCCTCTAGAACTTCAGCTTTTGAAACCTCAGGACTTGCACCACCATATATAGTTGGTGTAGTACTAGGTGTAGAATCTAATGATTCAACAGCTGGAGCAACTGGTGCTACTGTTGGAGCTACTGGAGCAACTACAGGTGTATCTAAAGTTTCAGGTTTAACTTCATTAACAACAGCAGGTGCAGATGTAGAAACCTCATTAAAGTTAATTGTTTCAGCAACTGGTGCTACTGGAACATCTTTAACTCCTTCTCCTGCTGATGGAACAACAATTGGAGTTGCTTCAGCAACAGATTCAACAACAGGTTTTACTTCTGGAGTTGTAGTAACTTCAGGAGCTGTTGTAGTAGGTTCAGCAACAGGAGCTACTTCAGGTTGTGCTGGAGTTGAAGCTTCTGGAGCTTTAGTTTCTTCAACCTTTTCTTCTTTTACTTCCTCAGTTTTATTACTTTTCTTTCCATCTTTCAAATAAAATGCAATACCAACAATTAAAAATAGTATACCAACGATAATACATATACCACCTGGTGATGTTACAAATTCTTGAAAATTGAAACTAAACATTTCTAAAATATCCATTTCTATCCTTCTTCCCTAATCTATTCTAATAAAATCATAACAGAATTTAAAATCATTTGCAAGAACTATTTAATAATTTCTTTTCAAACAATTTCCATCCATCATTTTTAGGCGGATAATAAACAAAATTCATCATTTCTTTCTTTACAGGGTGTACAAATTGAAGCTCATAAGCCCATAGCGCAATTTGTTTATTATCCTTCTTTCCATACCTTTGATCACCATACAAAGAGTGATTTCTTGAGGAAAATTGAACCCTTATTTGATGATGTCTTCCTGTTAATAATTCTATTTCTACCAAAGAAAGATTATGACTATCATCTTGATCTAAAACTTTATACTTTAAAATTGATTCCTTCCCCTTATTTTTTGTCGTAACAATAGTATTTCCATTATCCTGTTTTAACAAATAATCCTGAAACTCACCGCACTTATCCTTAAAAGTACCATTCACAATAGCAAGATACTTCTTAGTAAAATCATGTTTTTTTATCATTTCAGTTAATCTACTAGCCGCTTTAGAGCTTCTTGCAAAAACCATTATTCCACCAACTGGTCTATCAAGTCTTTGAACAAGACCCAAATAAACATTACCTGGTTTATTATATTTTTCTTTAATATATTTCTTTATAATTGTAAGCATATCAATATCACCAGTATTGTCTCCTTGACTTAAAATATTACAAGGTTTTACTACGACTATAATGTGATTATCTTCATATAAAACGTTTAATTTTTCCATATTTTCACAACCTTCACAATAATTATAATACAAAATTATAGAAAAAAAACTCATTTTCAAAGAAGAAAACAAGTTTGATTACTTTCTATTTAACGTATATTTTTTTATGCATTCAGCATTATCAGCAAAATCATAGTTTCCAGAGTTAACAATCGGAACATCTAAATTGTGCTTTTCTAACTCACTTCTAATAATCTCCAAACTCTTATTACTTTGCTCTTCTCCAAAAGTTGTTTCAAAATATGCTTTTGGATACCCAACTGCTATTATTTTGGTAATAGGTATTGGTTTAGCAGTTTGTAACTCATCTTGATAATAAGAATATCTTAACTCATTATCATTAAACAAAATCTCTTTTAATTCTCTTTCACCCAAATAATCCCATTCGATTAAATTAGGATATAAAATATCTGTTACATCATCCATTACCACACATAAATTATCAAAAACTCTTTCATCGAATGAATTTCTATATATACCTGTCATTCTATCATCAATCATAGACTTTCGACAAAGAGAAATATACTTAGTACCATTAAACAAATTATTTTTGTCTTTCAAAGATTCATCATTTATCATACATCTAGGAAGAATGAAACCAGAATCTAAAACTTTAAGTAAAGTATCAATTTTATAAAACTTAAAACCATGATAAGTATAAGGTTCAATATAATCACTCATATTCTCCACCCTTTCAAATATGCGCAAGTTATTATAACATAGAAAGAAAAAAAGACAATAGATAATTGTCTTAAATATTGAAATCATATTAAAAATTGAACAAGATATTAAGTATAATCTAAAAAATACTTTAAATCGCTTAATGCTTCTACTTACAATAATTCATAAGAGACTCATCATTATACCACCTATTTTTAGTAACCTCCCAATACTCATCCTTGGAGTCAAAATTACATCTATAAACATCATAAAACAAAGTATCATAAAAAATAACATTGCCAATAGTAACTGTTTTAATCCTAAACATTGGAGCTTGATTATTAAGTTTGACATTTACATAATCAGTGAGTAATAAAACACTTAATGAAAGAATTAAAACAAAAATATTGATAAATATTCGAACACAAAGTTTATGCCCACTAGTAATTCTATAAATTCCTATCATAAATATTAGTATTCCAAACACTGAATAAATTGATCCCCAACTACTTTCACTAGGAAAAATCATAATTGCAGATAGTGATATAAATAAACCAAATATAATAAATATTAAAGAAATTACTTGATTATATTTACTTACTTTTTTTGTAGAATATTCAATTGTATTAATAATATTTTCCTCAAATTTATCTTTATAATTATCTTTATTAATTCTTTCTCCACTCATTAATTCATTAATGGAAATACCTAGTTCATCACAAAGAGGTTTAAAAAGTGATAAATCAGGCATATTTCTTCCATTTTCCCAGTTACTAACAGACTTTTCTGTAACACCTAATTTTAAAGCTAACTCATACTGTGTCAACTTTTTTTGTTTTCTAAGTTCACAAATAAACTTTCCTATTTTTTTCTGATTCATAAAACTTCTCCTTTCATGAATAATTCTATTATGCAAAAGTACTATTTAAAAGGAAACAAAACTAGAGTTTTAATAATTTACACGTTTTTATAAACTAATTAAAAAGAAAAATAAAATAATCTGTGTTACTAAAATAATAGGTATTCCAAACTTAAAATATGTTTTATTTGTTTTGTGTCTAAAAAAATACATTGCTAATAAGCTTCCAATAGATCCGCCAATAAATGCTAAAAGAAGAAGTGTCGCAATTCTAATTCTTCTCTTATTATGAATTGCCTTATACTTATCTATTCCATAAACTATAAAAGATAAAACAT
>OJLA01001876.1_pt1 | contig 13252 bp, 11 predicted proteins | sample 1596611 | NCBI WGS metagenome assembly OJLA01 (sample SAMEA4350168, study PRJEB24818) | metagenome | biome: human; feature: gut; material: faeces | place: Denmark | collected 2013-09
CATCAACTAAATGAAAAGCAGAAGTTTCAATCAAAGTACTTAATTTATTTAACCTTCTATCAGCATCAATCATAGATTTAGTTGTTTCATAGTTATTTATAATTGATTTTAATATATTATTATTAAATCTTGTATATTCTTCTTCATCATAATGAACATCAAATGTTTTTGATTTATTTTTATCATTGCTTTTAGAATCCAAAATTTCGTAAAACATTTTTGCCTTAACTGGTTCAACATACACTGTATTAGCATATTTTTTAGCAATCTTCTTTAATCTCGAGTTTATTAGTTCAGATACTTTTATTCCATATAAATCAGGAACTCCACATATATACACTTGAGTATTACTATTATCTTTTCTATTTCTATATTGAATGTATTTAAGAATTGCTTCTAAGCTACAAGTATCTCTTTTAACACCATAAAAAAGTTGTTGAAATAAAGCACCCTTTCTTGAAATTGCATCTAGAAAAGAGCCAGTACAACCATTATAGATAATAATATTAGCAAGTCCTTCTTGTGATTTAAAAAAAACATCATTAATAGTTGCTTTAACACTTTCATCTACTGGATAATACTCTTCTATCTTCTCATGATTCAAGCCATGGGTAACCATACTAGTTTCACAAGATGAATAATCAAGTCTATTAAATCTACTGATATCTGACTCAGATATATCACTCTGTAGCCAGTCAAATAAATGTTCATCACTATTATTTTGAGCCCTTGCAAAATTATGTCTTTCAAGGTTTATTCCTTTATCACTCATTGCACTAGAAATCGATTCATTTCTTAAAAGTAAAGGTTTAATAGTTCTAGTAAGTGAATAACCTGATGATATAGAGTTTCCAAAAGCAGTTAAACTAAGTTTTCTAACTCCCTTATCATGTAAAAAAGATGCTAATTCTTGATTTAATTCTTTTTGTTCTTCAATTAACCTTTCAATAATGTCCATATTTATCTCCATGTATTCTATTTTAGTTTTTTGCCCAACAAAAATGTATTATAGCACATTTCTATTAAAGAAAGAAACATTTTTTTAACTTGTATTATTATATTTTAAAAAAAATAAAAAATGACTCCCATAAAATACAGAAATCATTTTTATCAAGAATATATTATTAATTAAGTCTTTACAAATACAAATTATTATTTTACCTTTTTGAATTGTAAGTTTAGTTTTTTTGCTACTTCAGTGTTTTCAAGAGCAAGATTTAACTGAGATGGCAATGAACCGATTTCATTATCTATGCTATTTACTTTCTCTAAAACATATCGATATCCGGAATGAGAAGTTTTAGGATGTCTTGAATTTAAATCAAATTTTGCAAGAATATGTTTTCTTTCTTGTATAAGACTATCTATTCTATTTTTTTGTTCATCAAATGAAACACGTGATACCTCAACTAGTTCAATAAGTGGAAGTAATTCTCTTAATGCAACAAGATCACTTTGATATTCTTTATAGAAAGTTTCCAAAGCAATAGGATCATTTTCTAGGGTTTCAATAATTTTAAAAATATTATCATTAGTAGTGTCGTAGTGTAATACATTTAATAGTCTTTCAAGATAATCACTTTTCAAAGCTAAAGATAAATATGATATCTTACTTCTATGTAACCACTGCATATCTTCTGAAGAAATTGAATCTTTCCCTACTCCTATTGTAAAGGGAACATCAGAAGAGATTCTTTCTCTTTTTACTGCAAATGAATCATAATAGAAACTATCTAAATGCAACCCATTTTTATCAGAAACTACATTCACTCTTGTCTTTGGCGCCTTTTTAAAAATACTAGTTTCACCTTTAAGATTATAAAGTCTTTCTAGAGTCATCTTTGCAACTTCATCTCTATCTTTATAAGTAATTGAATAATTAACAAGCTTGTCTTCTTCTTTAAAATACATTTTATATGCTCCTTTTTAAAGATTATTTTAACAAAACACAAAATATTTGTAAAGTTAATTTGTTGTTTGAAAAATACAAAAGTAAATAACAAATGTAGACCTAAACTATACTTGGTAAATCTTAAAAAAATGCCACTTATAAATACTTAAATAAATATACAACTATGCACTGCTTCTCTGTTGTTTTACCTCTTTTTAAATTGTAAATTTAGTTTTTTTGCTACATCAGTGTTTTCAAGAGCAAGATTTAACTGAGATGGCAATGAACCGATTTCACCATCAATGCTATTTAGCCTACCTAATGCATGATGATACCCAGAATGAGAAGTTTTAGGATGACTTGTGTTTAAGTCAAATCTTGCAAGAATATGGTTTTTTTCTTGTATAAGACTATCTACTCTATTTTTCTGTTCATCAAATGAAACACGTGATACTTCAGCTAGTTCAATAAGAGAAAGTAATTCTTTAAATGCGAGAAGATCTTTTTGGTATTCTTTGTAAAAAGCCTTCAAAGTTTTAGGATCTTTTTCTAGCATTTTACTAATTTTATAAATAGTATCTTGATTTGTGTCACAGTGTAATACATTTGATAATCTTTCAATATAATTTATTTTATTAATCATAGTCAAATATGCTTTCTCTCTACTTTCTAGGCATTGCAAAGTTTCTCGTGATAATGCATATTGTCCTACTCCTATTGAAAAAGGTACATCTGAAGAAATTCTTTTTCTTTTTGTTGAAAAAGAAACTCTATCATCATTTATTGTAAACGAATCACAGTGAGAACTATCTAGATGTAACCCATTTCTATCGCAAATTACACATGTCTCATATTTAGGCATCTGTTTAGCTAAAGATGCTTTTTCACCTATCTTCTTTTCAACCATATCTACAATAGTTTCACTTTTTAAGTTTTTAAGTCTTTCTAGAGTTATCCTTGCTACTTCATCTCTAGCTTTATAAGCAATTGAATAATTAACAAGCTTGTCTTCTTCTTTAAAATACATTTTATATGCTCCTTTTTAAAGATTATTCTAACAAAGCAAATAGAAGTTGTAAAGTTAATTATTGGAGAATATATAATAATTAAAAAGTAAACTATTTCTAGTCTACTTAATAACACTATATAACTATTTCATTAATGCATAATAATTAAAATAATCATCCATTGAAATCTCAATATTTTTTTCAAATATCTCTTTATTATTTTTAATACCTTTAATTTGAATATTAGTTTTATCGTTTACATTAAAATACAAATCTTTAGTACAAGTTAACTTATAGTTACTACCTAAAATGCTCACTTTATAAGTATCTTTATCCCAAAGAGAAATAGACCCATTTGAAACATTGATTTGAATATAATCAAGATTATTAATTTCAAAAAATATTGGGTATCCTGGAACACTAGACATAGCTAAATTGTATTTTTCTATTCCCAACTTAACATTATCTTTTAATTCTTTCTTTTCTAATTTTTCTTCGCTAGTATAAGTATAAGCGAATACTTTCATAACACCACTATTATCTTTTTCTAACACACTTTCTTTATTATTTAATCTTACTCCTCCAAAAAGAACAAGCAAAAATATTGAAAAAGAAACAGCTCCATATTTTAACAATTTATTCATTTTATTTTTATTCTTCCTTTCATATTCTAAAAGTACCTGAGTTCTTATTTCTTTCTTATCAAATTTATTATCAAATACTTTTTTAATTATTTGTTTATTAGACATTCTTATCACCTCTATCTTTCATAATGAATTTCAGTTCTTTTAATGTTTTATACAAATAATACTTAACACTTGATATTGTTATATTAAGTTCTTCTGAAATGCTTTTAATACTCATATCACAGTAATAATAAAGATAAAATATCTGTGAAACGATAATTTTTTTCTTCTTTAAATAATTAAAAATAAATTCTATATCATCTTTTTTAATTGCTTCTTCTGATAAATCTATATCATCTTCTATAACATCAATTAAAGAAATATCGTCTTTTTTAGAAAACAATGACACTATTTTAGCTTTATAATTAAACCGGTAGTACTGGTTAACTTTATTTTTAGCAATCCCAATTATATAAGAAGTATCTTTATCAAAAATTTTATCTTTTTCTAATATTTTTAATAATTCAAGATAGACATTTTGGATTATATCTTTAACATCTTCAACATTAGAACAATTACAGATAACGTATTTTAAAACACTCTGATAAGACTCATTATATAATTTATCAAATATTTTTAAGGTTTCTTGATCGATCATTTTGTTCACCTCACTATAATAGTTGCATTATCTCTTAAAAAAGTTTGTAAAAAAAAGAATTATTTTTCATAATTCATTTTACTATATCTACCTAATTCCAATAATCTTTCTTAAATATGGAATATTACTTATGATTTTACAAAGTAACAAAGTAAAAATAAAACTGGCATCATAAAAGGACTTACTAAAACAATTAAAGAGCTTATTATATTGCTATTTCCACCCCATATATAATATTTGGAACCGAAATTATTCCATATCATAAATGTATGATAAAAAAATAATAGTAATATAACAGTAGTCCTTATATTATCTAGATAATGTTTTCTCATATTTTACTCTATTTTAGTACGAACACTGCTTATATTGTTTATATTCTTTAGCAAGTATCCCTTCACCAAAAAGATCTAAAACCATACCAATAAAAGCAATAATACCACCTATAATGCATCCTGAAATTTCAATTTCAAACTTTTTTATAAATAAAATTGTAAGCACCACAATAACAAAACCAATTACTGATAGTATTTCACCAGATAACATCAATTTATAACTTAGTGTTTTTTCTTTTTTACATTTTTTCTTAAATTCCTTCTTTGTCATTTTTATTTTCTCCTTATCATAAAATAACTTTATTTTTCTGGATAGTCTTTATCCTTCCAATACCACCACTTTAACTTTTCTTCTTCCAGGTTTTCATTTTCTGCATAATAAACAGCCATTCTAAAAAGATATAACGCGCATCTGTCTTCAGTAAACCCTTTATTCTCACAATCTTTTTTGTACATTTCTTCAGGTATTTTCCCTTTTAAATCATTAACACAAGTAATTCCCATATTATTTAAAGATTTTATTGTTCTTTCTCCAACATATGGAATTGTTTTCAAATCACTTTCCATTTTAACACACAATCCTCATTAAATAAATATTTATAACTTTTTTGAAATAATAATATCAGTTAATACACCATTTATCTCAATTTTACTAAAAACATCTAATATTTCCATTCCATTTTTCTCTAAAATTCCTATGATTTCGTCTTTACTATAATTGACAGCATAATACTTATAATTTCTATCAAGCATTTCTTCTTGTAATCCTTCTTTTAAAGATGTAGTAAATACTGTAAAAAATATCCCATCTTTTTTTAACTTACTATTAATACTCTTAATAACATCAGATATTTTTTCTTTTGGAATATGAACAAAAACAAATGTTGCAACAACACCATCAAAACGCTCTTTAATTTTACTAACATCATAAAGACTCATTTTAAAAACGCGAGAGTTAATAACTCTTTTTTTCGAAATATTCACCATTTCTCGTGAAATATCTATTCCCATCGTTTTAAAACCTAAAGAAGAAAAATATTCTAACAATTCTCCAGTACCGCACCCAATATCTAATATAGAAGAATTAGGTTTAAGATAACTAATAAAAGAATTTACATACTTCTTATCTTCCCAATCATCTTTTTGCATCTTTAAATACTTACAAGAAATACCATCATACGTTTTTTCCATTTCTTGTTCAATCTCTTTATAATCCATACATATCACCCAAAATTTAATTAAAATAACTATACCATAACATAAATATAAAATACATATAAAAAATCTCAAAAAAATAACTTGAGATTCTTAAATTACTTTCTAGGCTTTAAAGATAATGATAATTTTCTAGGTTCATGTACCTGTCTATTTTGATAAAACTTCTTGTTTTTCATTATTTCTCTATACATTTTTATTGATTCTTTTGTTTTATTTTTACTTCTTTCAAATGATTTTAAGAATAAATCTCCTTTTTCAATATGTCCTTGTGAATAGTACTCTTTAGCATAAACAAGTTTAATGATATCTATCTGTTCTGAAGTCATATTAATATTATTACAAGCACTTTCAACATCTAATCCAGAGTTTACAATATAAGAATTGATCTCATCAAAATTTTCAACTCGATAAACCTCATTTGCACTATCATAACTAAAGTCACTTTTTCTCATTTTAATAGATGATTTAAATTCCCCACTACTAAACTCACCTTTAAGTGAAACAATTAACGAAGAAAAATCAATATCAATCTTTTCATCTTTATATAGTGCTGTTGCAATTGTTAAATAATCAATTGCAAGTTTTTTATTATTAATTTTCATATAAGAAAGCCCAAGTTTTGCATATATACTTGCTTTAGGTTCATCAAAAATTTCTAATAGCTGTAAATAATTATCTATACATTTTTGATACATTTTCTCATTATATGCTTTGTTTCCTTCATTATAAACTTTATTTATATTAATAGTTTCCTTAAGATAAGGTTTATATCTTAAAAAAATTCTCTTACTATTTTCATCTTTAATTACTGATGCTACGATATCAGGATAATCCTTTACTATTTGAAGTATATTAAATATTTTCTCATCACTCATTGCCTCTAGTAATATTATTCCTTTATTTTGAAGTAATTCTCTATGTTTTTCACTTACAAATTCTTTTTCACTATTAGAAATAATGACTTTAGAGGTTTTATCACTAGATTCAAAAGAAAAATCCTCTTCTTTACTTAATTCTTTTTGAGATATATCTAAAGTATGATGTAATGTATTTATTTCAATAGAATTTTCTCCTAATTCATTTCCTTTTGAAACAATATCTAAATAAATAAGAGCTTCTAAAGTTTTATTTTGAGATAATGCCACATTAAAATTGTCTACATATTTAGAGTAATCAACTGTAACATTTTCATTTTTTAACATACTTAATAACTCTATAGGTTTAGAAAATGTCAAATCACCTTCTAATATACTTATTTTTATTAAATCAATAACTAAAAATGAATATTTACTTTTTCCAAATAATTCCATATAGAGATTTAAAGAATGAATTGCCTTATCCATTTGATTATCAACTACATATGAAATAACCATAGGAAATAAGTCATCATCTTCCAAATTTTTCTCGTTTACATAAACATTATGTTCTTTTAAAGATAACGAAACAACTAATGAAAGTATATCATTAAGTAAAATTGTAATTGGACTTTTACTATGTGAATAATGATATTTATCATCATACAACTTACTTAGTTTTAAAGCACGTAAATAGTCGTGGTTATCTATCGCAATAAAAATGTCATTTTCTTCTGTTTTTATTCTTTGAGGAACAAGAGAATTTTTTTTAATTTCAATTAACTCTTTTAATAATTTCAAAATACAAGTATCAAGTATACTTAAATTATGCCTATCCCCTTTTTCCTTTAGGTGTTTAAAAGCATCTTCATATTTCTTATTTTTAATAAAATAAACTGTAGTTAAACGACTTTTATTTTCACTTCTTAAAGAAGAATATAATAATCTTTTTACAACCAAATCCTGTGACGTTATTATTCCGTGTACAGAAGACTCAAGTAAATTTAAAGCAAGCGAAAATTTTCTATTAAATGCCATTCTTCTAATATTATTCTCTACTGAAACATCCAAATATCTTGTATTTGATGAATTTACCATTATATATTCTAATTTCAAGTTTTTAACATATTCTTTATATTTATCTGGCACTTCAGTAACAACACTTAAAAGATATAAATAATAATTAGCATCATCATGATAAAAATTATTATCTAGCTCTAACAACTTATCATAAAATATGAAAGCATTTTCGTAATCTTTATTTAAAATGTTTTTCAAAAACAATTGAAAACATGCACCACGATTAGTTGGATCAAGTTCTAGGCATTTAGTAAAACACAAACTTGCTTCATCATATTTTTTTTGTATGATGAGTTGTTTACCATAACGATATAAATCATCTACAAAGTTTAATGTATATAAATCATTATCTACTCTTTTAATAACACCACATTGAATTAGTTGGTTTATATCGTTAAAATTAAAACCACAATTATATAATTCATTAGTAGATAATTCTGTTTTTTCTATAATAGCATCATATAATTTATTCAAACTATTATTATATATCATTTTGTAATCACCCAAAAAATATATTGTTTATCAAAGATTACTATAAATAAAACGTATTATATAATATCGTATACCATAAAACAAATCAATAAATTAAAGAAAAAACTCCCAAAAACTTTGAGAGTCTTTAATTACTTTCTAGGTTTTAAAGATAATGATAACTTTCTAGATTGTTCCATATCTCTATTTTGATAAAATTTCTTATTTTTCATTATTTCTCTAAATAGTTCTAATGATTCTTTTGTTTTATTTTGGCTTTTTTCATATGATTTCAAGAATAAATCTCCTTTTTCAAAATATCCTTGTGCATAATACTCTTTTGCATAAGTTAATTTGATAATATCAATTTGTTCTGGAGTCATATTTAATTGCTTACATGCATTTTCTACATCTAATCCTGAATCTATTATATAAGAGTTAATCTTATCAAAATTATCTATTCCAAGTTCTTTATTTGCATGATGATAAGTAAAATCACTTCTATCCATTTTAACAGCGGGTTTCATTTCACTTTTTTCAAAACCTTTAGAAGATAATCTAAAAATTAAATCAGAATAATCGTGTTCAATGTCATCTTTGTCTGCAAGAAAAGTTGCAACAGTCAAATAATCAATTGCAAGGTTTTTCTTTTTCATTTTCATATAAGAAAGTCCAAGTTTAGCATAAATACTTGCTATAGGTTCATCAAAAAAATGTAATACTTGTAAATAAGCATCGATACATTTATCATATCTTTTATCATTTAATGCTTGACGAGCTTTTTTATAAAGTCCTTTTATATCTACAAAATCATCTGTTAAAAGCTTATATTTTAAAACAATTTGTTTATTTTTCCCTTGACCTATAACAGATGCTACCATATCTGGATATTGACGTGCAATATCAAGTATTTTATCTATCTTATCATCTTTCAATGACTTGATTAGTATAATACCTTTATTATTTAGTAATTCATCATGTTTTTTTGAAACGAATTCAAAATCAGTATCCCTTTCTTGAAAATCATTATGAGAAGTATTACTTTTTTGATAAGTACTTCTTTTTTCAACTTTAGATGAAGAAATACGATTGCTATTTAGTGACTCATCATAAGCTGATCCTAAAGAAGAATTATCGTTTTGTAAGTTTATAACTTCATTTTCGTTATTTGACTTTAAAGAATTACCACTTTTTGTCTTTGAAACTTTAGAAGATAACTCTAATACTTGATATAATTTGTCAGTTGCAATAGCGTTTTTACAAAACTTATTTCCCTTAGAAATAATATCTAAATAAATTCTAGCCTCTTCATATTTGTTTTGAGATAAAGCTATATAAAAGTCCTGCATACTACTTGTAACATCAAATGAAAAATTATCTTTTTCTAACATATTTAATGCCTCTTTTGGCTTAGTAAATTCAAAATCATTTTCTAATAAACTTATTTTTATTAAATCAATAATTAAAAACTGATACTCACTCTTACCAATTGACTTCATATAAGTTTCTAAAACATCAAATGCTTTATCCATTTCATTATTTAGTAAGTATGAAATTACTGTTGAAAAAGATACATCTTCATCAATGGTAAATGATGCTGAATTAAAGATTTCATCATCATCTAATTGATCTTCAGGAGTTAATGACTTAATTAATGAATTTATTATTTCCAATAATCTAGTAATTGAGCTTTTGTCATTTGAAATATTATTTTCTTTATTAAATTCATAACTTAATTCTAAAGCACGACTATAATTACAATTATTTATTGCATCAAACATATTGTTTACATCTTGAAAACTACATAAAGGTACTACATGATCTTTTTGTATTTTAATTATTTGCTTAGTAAGATCTAAAATACACGAATCTAATCTACCTAAGTTATGTAATTTTTGTTTTTCTTCTAAAGTTTTCACAACTTCATCGAATTGATATCCACTAATATACTGATAAATAATTTTTTTATTAACATTTTCTTGATATATAGCTTGATATAATAATCTTTTTAAAATTACATCCTGTACTGTTGAAGGGCCATTCTTAGCTGTTAATCCATTTAATTGTTTCAAGGCATGTAAAAGTTTTCGATTGTATATATCAGTTCTAATCATATTTTGCTTTGGAATATCATTATATCTTTTATCTGTTGATGGTATTAAAATATCTTCTAATTTAATACTTTCAAGAGATTTAGTATATCTTTTAGGTATTTCAGTAATAAAACTTAAAATGTATAAATATAATTTAGCATCTATAAGATAATACTCATTATCAGATTCTAATAATTTATCGTAAAAAGAAAATGCTCTTTCATAATCTCTTTTTTGAATACTTCTTAAAAACAATTGAAAACATGAACCACGATGGTTTGGATCAAGTTCATAACATCTTTCAAAGCAAAAAGAGGCTTTATCGTAATCTTGCTGAGCAATTAATTTTTTTCCATAATAAAATAATTCTTCTATATTCTTAAATGAATATAAACCTCTTTTTACCCTTTCGATACTTCCTATTTGAATTAAATCATTTAAATCTTTAGAATTAAAGCCATATCCATTTAACTTCTTAGTAGTTAACTCTTCCCCTACTAAAACAGCATCATATAACTTAGTTAAATTTTCTTCATTTATCATTTACAATCCTCCCTATAATATAATATAAATTCTCAACGATTCCATAAATTAAACATACTTCTAAAGTAACTAACTTTGGTACAATAATAAATCAAAATCGTAATCTATAATACATTATTCAGTTAAACAAATCAATAAAATAAATGTAAAATTCTATTGAATGAATTATTTGCACCTTGATATCTTTCAACGATTCTTGAAATTTCCAGATTTTTAGAAGACCCAACACCTTTTGAATTATATTTTGCATATTCCAGACGTCCGGCATCATCTAAATTATCCCAATATTTAATACCTGCATACTTATCTTTTTTAACACCATCAAGAAATTCATACAAATCTTTTCTTGATTTAACTGAATTTGACAGAGTAGAAACATCTTCTTTTACAAGCCTGTCAATTGTATTCTTGAATTTTCCAATGTTATTAAGACGTTTTGCAGTATTGTTGTAATTGTTTTCAATTCCTGATATTAAATCTTTCATATGAGAAGCTGTATCATTTTTGCCATTGAGGTTAACTTCCATCTCTGACATAACTTTAGAAAGTTTTTCAATAGCTTTTTGATATTTTACTTCATCTTTTGTCAAAGCTTCAAGTTTCTTTTCAAAGATTTCCTGAGCATATTTATCAGACTCACTGATTTGTTTTAAATCTTTATATTTAATATCAAGTACATCTAAGAGCGTACTTTCAAATTTACCGTAAGAACGAGCAATTACAGTTTCCGGAGCATACTCAATCTTGAATGATTTACATTTATCCAGAACTTTTTGATTTTCTTTAAATTCTCCCATAACTTTTGCAAAATCAACAACATCTTTAATATTGTTTTCACTTACATAATTTGAGGAATTACCTTTAATCTTTTTAGATATTGAGTCTAATACTTCATTTTCATAAGCTTTAAGAGCAGTTTTAGAAATTCCGGACTCATTTTCCATATTCTTTTCGAAAAGTTTTCTAAATTCACCTTTGATATTTTGCAGCTGCTCTTCAGTTATTTCTTTTGAACCGGCTTTTCCTAAGATTTCATTTATTTCAGAAGTTGATGGAACAAAAACTTTTTCTAAAGTTGCCCTATTTCTTGAGGATAAATTTTCCTTAATAGAACCAGCTATATCATCAGCAAGATTGTCAGGAAGCAAATAAGATTTTACTCCATTTTTCTCATTCATAAAGATTTTTTCAAGGTCAGCTTTAATCCCCTCAGAAGCATTTGCATCCATATTTTTTGTAAACAGCTTCATCAGGTTATCAAACTCTGCCTTTGGCAATTCTTGATTTTTATAATTAACTAATATTTTTTCAACATCTTTGCTTAGTTTATTAGCAGGAATGCTATTTATTTGCTCGGACATTTTTTCAGTAACATTAAGAGCATGATTAATTTTAGAATTATAGCGGGAATTTCTTGCTTTTTCTAATGCCGGAGCAATTAATTTTTCCAACCCGCAGCATATTAAAGCTGAGAATACAGGTACAGAAGCCGCAGTCATCATCCATAGGGTATTATTCTGAATACCAATTTTTCTCATTTGTTCTTTTGTTAAATCATCTCTGTTTTTAACACCTCTAGGGATACCAAGTCTATCGCCTATGATATCTAAATCTTCCCCCGGATAATCCCCTTGATACATATCAAAAGGAATATAATTAGGGTCTTGGAGTACAGATTTTTTACGGCCTTGATCATCAATATATTCTTTTCCGATATCAAATCCCTGAACAATTCTTGAAGGAGCATTTATTGCGACTTGTGGATAAATAGACATTGCTGCTAAAAATGCACCCAGACCGGCATATTCCATGATTCTAACCATAGGATTTTTGGTTCTTGCTGCAAGCATAGTTGCAATTCCGATACCGCCCAGCTTAAGCCCTACATCATTGAGTCTGCCAAGCTGGTGGTCGTTGGCATTTCCCTGAAAACCATCTTTTACCGCCTTCATATCATACGCAATATCTTTAAGAAAATACTTAGGAAGCATTGTCCATGAATCATGAACCAGATGTCCTTCCGGCGGAAGCGGTTTCACATTTTTGTCAGTTTTAATAGTCCCCTTTGCTTCTCTGTAAGGGATATGAGACTTAGTATTTTCAATATTTGGTTGAACAGGATTAATTGCCATACTAAATCACCGTACTTTCTTTTGATTTGTCCATAATATCTTTATTTGCCAATTTGCCCATATGTCTTGCCTTGTAAATAACATTTGCTGTACTTCCTACAGTAAGTGCTGCTGTAAATAACAGCCATGCTTTTCCGGCATGCTTCATAAAGCCGCTTTTGCCTGCATCACCGGTCCATAGAGATTTGAAAGCCTGACCGAATGATTTTCCGAATGTCTTAGAAATATTTACAAAATTTTCTCCGGCATTTTTCATACGGCTAGCCATTTTGGTTCCAAAACCCTCTCCAGGTTTTGCAATATGACGTTTTCTATTTGAAATTGCATCAAAGAAATTAGTCCAGCTG
>OJLA01001877.1_pt1 | contig 13247 bp, 10 predicted proteins | sample 1596611 | NCBI WGS metagenome assembly OJLA01 (sample SAMEA4350168, study PRJEB24818) | metagenome | biome: human; feature: gut; material: faeces | place: Denmark | collected 2013-09
GGACGACGCCTATTCCGGCGTGCGCAACCCCGCCCCTGTGGTGGCTGCAGCGGACGCCGACGGTAACCCCGCCGGCTGTGGAAACTGCCCCAAAAAGGCGAAATAATTCCCAGAAAAATGGTGGGAAATCACAGTGGTTAGTATTATAAAACTAACCGTACTTCGTGATTTTCGCTAAAAATCTCCCTCAATTTTCCCGTAAAGTTAGCCGTTGCTTTTGTGCAACCCAACAAAAAATAAAAAAAGCCCTTTACGGCGGTACGGTTAGTCTTGCCTTTTCATTTTTGGTTTGTTAGAATGCAGACAAGGATGAATTCCGGAGCAGCTTGCTGGCACCGTGCGAGGGCAGGCTTCTCCTAAACATTGGCACGGGAAATAAAGGAGAGTTTTATTATGGCACACAAGGTTTCTGACGCATGTGTTGGCTGCGGCGCTTGCGAGGGCGCTTGCCCCGTTGGTGCTGTCACCGTTGAGAACGGTGTTGCAGTTGTGAATGCAGACGCTTGCATCGATTGCGGCGCTTGCGAGGGCGCTTGCCCCACCGGTGCTATCACCGCTGAATAATTTCACGGCGATATCCGTAAAAACGCATCAAAAGCAGCAGACCTGTCCAAAGCGGGTCTGCTGCTTTTTGTTTGCGGGCGGTTTTCCGCCCTGCACAATTTTCCCGGAGATTCCGGCCCGATATTTTGGTAAAGGATTCACGGCACAGATATGGAACATTCCACCGAGATTTTGTATAATAAGACAGAAGTCTTTTGTTCGGCGGCCCACCGCTTCGGGTCGGACGCGCTGCTGCTGGCCCGGTTCACGGAGCCAAAACGCAGCCAGAAGGCCGTGGACCTGTGTTCCGGCTGCGGCATCGTCAGCTTGGAATGGCACGACCGGGGCCACCGGGGCGAATGCGCCGCCGTGGAACTCCAGCCGGAGGCAAGCAGCCTCCTGCGTGAGGCACTGGCCGCACAGGGCATCGACCACATCACCCCCGTCTGCGCCGACCTGCGCACCTACCGGGCGGGGGAGGGCAGCTTCGATGTCTGCGCCTGCAACCCGCCCTACTTTACTGCCGGGTTCCAGAGCAGCGACCCCGCCCGCGCCACAGCGCGGCACGAGACCGACTGCACGCTGGAGGATGTCTGCCGCTGCGGCTTCCGGCTGCTCAAGGACGGCGGGCGGCTCGCGCTCTGCCACCGGCCCGAACGGCTGGCCGAGGTGCTGGCCGTGCTGCGGGCCAACCGATTGGAGCCCAAGCGCCTCGCCTATGTGAAGAACAAGCCCGACGCGGCCCCGTGGCTCTTTTTGGTGGAGGCGCAGAAAAACCGCAAGACCGGGCTGCGCATCGAACCGGATGTGCTCATCTCGGCGGGGGCGGCCCTGTACGGGAACAACTGAAATTGGGAGGTCTGTATGGCTGGTACGTTATATATCGTCGCAACGCCCATCGGCAACTTGGACGACATGCCGCCGCGGGTGGCGGCGACCTTTGGTGCGGCGGACTTCATCGCCGCCGAGGACACCCGCGTGACCATGAAGCTGCTGAACTTCCTCGGCCTGAAAAAGCCGATGGTCAGCTACTACGAGCACGCTTTGCAAAAAGGCGAAGGCATCCTGCGCCGCATCGAGGCGGGGGAGAACTGCGCCCTTTGCTCAGACGCCGGAATGCCCTGCGTCTCCGACCCCGGCGAGGTCATCGTCCGGGATGCGCTGGCCCGCGGCATCAAGGTCGTGCCGGTGCCCGCCGCCTCGGCCTGCGTCACGGCGCTGGCGGTTTCGGGGCAGGACACCTCCCGCTGGGTGTTCGAGGGCTTCCTGCCCGTGAACAAGAAGCAGAAGCGGGAGCGCTTGGCCGAATTGCAGGGCGAGAAGCGGACGGTCATTTTCTACGAAGCGCCGCACAAACTGCGCACCACGCTGAACGATTTGGTGACGGCCTTCGGCACTGAGCGGAGCATCACCCTCTGCCGCGAGCTGACCAAGCTCCACGAGGAGATCTGGAAGACCACCCTCGGCGAGGCACAGACCCACTACGCCGAAAATGAGCCCCGCGGCGAGTATGTGCTGGTCATGGCCGGGGCACCCGCCGCCGAGACCGAAGAGAGCCTGACGCTGGAACAGGCCGCCCAGCGCGCCTTGGACCTGACAAGCGAGGGTTACGGTCCCACCGCCGCCGCCAAAGCCGCCGCGCAGGGGACCCCGTATTCCAAGAGCGAGGTCTACAAGCAGATGCTGGCCATGCAGAATAACTAAATTTTAGGAGGACGTTGTCCCGTGACGAAACTTTTGATCCTGAGTGACAGCCACAACAGCACCGGAGCTGTCGAGCGCATTCTTCATGCGGAAAGCGACGCGACCGCCGTGATCTTTCTCGGCGACGGTCTGCGCGATCTGGAAGAGGCCCTGACGTTCTACCCGAAAATGAAGGTCTATGCGGTGGCCGGAAACTGCGATTTTGGCGCACTGGAGCCGCTGGACGGTCTGGCCGCCTTCGATCAGGTCGTCGTCTTCTATACCCACGGCCATATGTATGGTGTAAAATACGATCTGGATACGCTCACCGATGCCGCCGCCGCCCGCGGGGCCGAGGTGGCCCTGTTCGGCCACACCCATATCCCGGTGGCCGAGCAGCGCGGCAGTGTATTTTTGTTCAACCCCGGCTCCTGCGGCCGGTGCTATACCGGCCCCAACACCTACGGTGTGCTGACGCTGGACCAAGGGAAGATCATCTCCCACGAACACAAAGAGGTACCACATCCATGAGCATCAACGAGGTGCGTTATCTGCCTGAATGCGGCAGCACCAACGCCTATGTGAAAGAGCATTTCGAGGAGTTCGGCCCGGTGGGCGCGGTCTACACCACCAACCAGACCGCCGGCCGGGGGCGGCTGGGCCGCAGCTGGGTCAACGCGGAGGGCAAGGCGCTGTACTACACCGTCGCCATCCGGGAGCCGCTGGCGCAGCCCGCCACCCTGCCGCTGCTGGCAAGCCTTGCCGTGCGCAGCCAGCTCAAGCTGCGCTACGGCGTGGACTGCCAGATCAAGTGGCCCAACGACCTTTTGCTGAACGGCAAGAAGATCGTCGGCATCCTGTGCGAATCCGTCTCCTACGGCTACGAGCAGCAGGGCCGGGGCATTCTGTGCGGCATCGGCATCAATCTGGCCCAATCCCAGAGCTATTTTGACGCAGCGGACCTGCCCCACGGCACCTCGCTGGCGCTGCAGGGAGCAGCCGTTGATCTCGCCGCCGACCCGCAGTGGCTGGCCGAGGGCCTGACCGATTTCGGCTTCGACCGCCCGATGTACGTCTTCGCGCGGGAGGGGTTTGCCCCCTTCCGGGAGGAATACAAGGCCGCCTGTGTCAACATCGGCCGCCGCGTGACCTTTGACCTGCCGGGCGGCGGGCAGGGCGCGGGCGAAGCCATCGACGTGGACGAAGAGGGCCGCCTCGTCGTCCGCACGGACAGCGGCGAAGAGCACGTCTTCACCGGCGAAGTCTCCGTCCACGGCATTTACGGGGCGGTGTAAGCGGCATCACCCTCTCCGTCATCGCTGCGCGATGCCACCTCTCCCGAAGGGCGAGGTTTATTCGGAATCCTTTATCAAGAAAAACAAGAACCCCCTCCGGCGCTTGCGGTACACCGGAGGGGGTTCCTGCTTTTTGGGGTATTGCTTTGGTGTGAGGAGGAATCATGTGCAAGGGAGACGGTTGCGGCCCCGCTCCCTTGTGCTCTATAGTATACCCGATTTCGGAACAAAAGTCATTACATTCTTGTAAATTCTTGTGAAACTTTTATGACAGCATCGTGATTTTTCGCGTCCGTGACATAGTGCTGCGCATTTTCGACGTTGTATGCAGCCTGTTCGGCGGAGATGGTCTTGATGACCCGCGCCGGGACGCCGACGGCCACGGAACCGTCCGGGATGACCATCCCTTCCGGCACCAGCGCCCCGGCCCCGATGATGCAGTTTTTCCCGATGACGCAGTGGTTCAGCAGGGTGGCGTGCATCCCGATGAGGCTGCCGTCCCCCACGGTGCAGCCGTGGACAAGGGCGCTGTGGCCCACTGTGACATTTTTGCCCAGCAACACGGCTCCGCCGGGGTCGCAGTGGAGCACCGCGTTATCCTGCACGTTGGTATTCTCGCCAAGGGTCAGGGTGCCGTCGTCCCCGCGCAGCACCGCCCCGTACCAGACGCTCGAACCGGCTTCCAGAATCACATCGCCCAGCACCGTGGCATTGGGGGCCACAAAGGCCGCGCCGCGGTCTTGGGGCGTTTTTCCACCAAAGGAAACGATCATTGTTGAAAAACCACCTTTCTCTTTTGCTTCTTTTATGGTATTCTTTTAATAGTTCTTTTTCAACCCCCATCGTGGAAGCCGGGAACTTCCGAAGGAGCTTTTGACCATGTACATCCATTCCTTTGCGCGCCGGGTGCTGGCGCTGGTGCTGACCGCCGCCATCGCGGCGGCGGCCGCGCTGCCCGGCTTTGCCGTTTACGCCATGCCCATCCAGACCGCTTACCCGCAGGAGTCGATCTATCTCTTCGACGCCGACACCGGGGAAGTCCTTGTGGAGCAGAACCCCGACCTGCCCCGCTGCGTTGCCAGCCTGACCAAGATGATGACAGCCCTGCTGGTGATCGAGCGCGGAAATGACCTGAACGCGGAGATCACCATCTCGGACAGCCTGACGCCGGAGTTTGCAGCCATCAAGGCAGACCGGGGCCACACCATCGGCCTACAGGCGGGGGAGACCGTCCGCCGCATCGACATGCTCTACGCGATGCTGCTGCCCAGCGCCAACGATGCGGCCAGCGTCCTCGCCAGCGACGATGCCGGGGGCGACCTTGCGGCCTTTGCAGCCCGAATGAATGCCCGCGCGGCTCAGCTGGGCTGCACCTCCACCCAGTTCACCTGCGCCCACGGCCTCTACGACACCGGCAACTACTCCACGGCCCGCGATATGGCCAAGATCGCGCTGGCATGCTACGCGAACCCTGCTTATCGGCGGATCGCCGACGCCACGGCTTACGAGCTGCCCGCCACCAATGTGCATCCCGCCCGGACCGTGACCACCACCAACAAGCTCCTGCAGCCCGCCAGCGCCTATTACCGCCGCTACGCCCACGGGATGAAGACCGGTTTCACCACCCAAGCGGGGCGGTGCTTCGTCACCTTTGCCCAGCAGGACGGCCACACCTACGGCCTTGTGATCTTGGGTTCCAACAGCCAGAACATCTTCCGCGAGGCCGCCGAGCTGTTCGACTGGGCCTTCACCAGCCCGGAACTCCATCCGGCACCGGCGGAAACTGCCCCGGCACCCGAAAAGTACACGTTGTTCTCGTTCTGGCAGAAACTGCTGGGATGATCTGAATCTTTTGGGAGGATATGCTCATGCAAAAAAACACCTTCTTCCGCCGGGCCGCTGCCCTGCTGCTGACGGCTGTGCTGGCCGTCTCGGCTGCACTGCCGGGTCTGGCCGTGTACGAGATGCCCATCCAGACCGCCAATGAGGGCGAATCGGTCTACCTGTTCAACGCGGACATCGACAAGCCCATCTTGGAACAAAACATCGACCAGCAGCGCTACATCGCCAGCCTGACCAAGATGATGACGGCCCTGCTCTTCCTCGAAAGCGGCAAGGATCTGAACGCGGAGATCACCATCCCCACCAGCCTGACGCAGGAGTTCAAGGACATCCAGAACGCCAACGGCAGCACCATGAACCTCCGCATCGGCGAGACGGTGCGCCGCATCGACCTGCTGTACGGGCTTCTGGTCGCCAGCGCCAACGACGCCGCCAGCGTCATCGCCAGCGACGTGGCGGACGGCAGTCTGCCCAACTTTGTGGCCATGATGAACCAGAAGGCGCAGGAGCTGGGCTGCACCTCCACCAGCTTTACCTGCGTGCACGGCCTGTATGACTACGGCAACGTCTCCTCGGCCCATGACCTCGCCCTCATCGCGTCGGCCTGTGCCGCCAACGAGACCTACATGAAGGCCGCCAACACCCTGAGCTACACCCTCCCGGCCACCAACCTGCACCAGAACGAGCGGACCATCACCTCCACCAACCTGATGCTGAACCCGGAGTACCCCTACTACCGTGACTACATCCGCGGCATGAAGACCGGCTTCACCACGCTGGCGGGCCGCTGCTACGTCACCTTTGCCCAGAAAGGCGGCCACACCTACGGGCTGGTCATCCTCGGCTCCGACCTCGACAACATCTACAAGGAAGCTTCTGAGCTGCTGGACTGGGCTTTCGCCAGCTTTGCAGACCGTCAGCTCGTGGACACCGAAACGCCGCTGACCAAGGTCCCGCTGACCAAGTGCCGCAGCGAGGAAGCCGTGGAGCTCTATGCCGCCGAACCCCTCAGCGGCTACGGCCACGCCGACGACAAGGTGACCTGCAGTTTCGAGCTGCCGGAGAGCGTCTCCGCCACCGTCAAGAGTGGCGCCGTCCTTGGCGAGGCCACCGTCTATCTGGACGGCTACGAGGTGGGCAAGGTCAGCCTCGTGACCCATCAGGAATACGTCTCCGACTTTCGCACCGACCTCAAAAGCACCCTGCTCCTCATGGCGGCTCTGGTGCTCATTCTTGCGATCCTCAGCTTCGTCACCATGGTCGCCAGCGGCGGTTCGCTGAACCTGAACCGTAAGCACCGCACCCGGAGAAGATAAGATATTTTCAGCATGATAACGAGAAAAGCAGCCGCAAACGCGGCTGCTTTTCTTGTTCAGAAGCTTCTGAATTTTGCGGCCAGCACAGACAGAACGATCTTCGGGTTGACCTGTGCGCTGAGGCGCTGCATGGCGGCATCGGCGGCTCCCAGCGCCTTGCGGGCGGCATCGCCCTGCACCGGGGAGCGGGGGCTGCCGCGCAGCCCGGCAGCGGCGACGGCCCGGAAATCGGCCAGCAGGGCGGCCGCACCGGCTTTATCCTTTTCGTAACCGGTCAGCAGGACGGCGGCGGCGTAGCTGTCCTTCGCGGCGGCGGCCTTGGCCAGCGTCAGGGCCTGTTCCACCTGCTCGCGGCGGGCATCGTCCCGCGCGGCGGCCAGCACTGTGCCGATGTGGCCGTCGAAAAGCTCACTGTACAGGGCCGCCGCCTTGGCGTCCACCCCCTGCTTCGTGCAATAGCGGGCGCAGTCGGCAGGGGAGACGGGGGCCATGGCAAAGCTGATGCAGCGGCTCCGGATGGTGGGCAGCACGCCCGCCAGCGAATCCGCCGTCAGCAGAAAGAGCACGCCCTCCGGCGGCTCCTCCATGACCTTCAGCAGGGCGTTGGCCGATTCCTCGTTCATCCGCTCCACATGGTAGAGCAGGACGGCGCGGCCCTCCGCCGAAAGGCTGGTGTTGAAGATCTCCGACCGCATGGCCGTGACCTGACCCACAAGATATTTTCCGCCGGAGCCCATGCCGGTGACCGAGATGGCCTCCCGCACGACACCCGTTTCGATCTGGCCGCTGTCGCGCTTGCCGGCCTTTGCCACGGCACGGCAGCATTCGCCCCGTACAAGCGCCTCAGCGGGCGCTCCGCCTTGGGGGTAAAGATAATCGGCCGCAACGCAGCGGGCCGCGAAACCGGCTCCCAGCCCCTCCTCGCCCACCAAAAGGACGCTGTGGGTCAAGCGGCGGCTGTCCAGCATGAGGCGAACGCTGGATTTCAGCTCCGCGTTGCCTTCCAATCGATCCAGCATCATCGGCGGTTCTTCCTCTTCCACTGTTCACGGCGGACCCACGCGCGGACACTGCGCCACGCCTGCGGGCCAAAGAAGACGAGGAAGTTCACCATGCAGAGCAGATAGTTCAGTTTGCCCGCTGCCCCGGCACCGAGGAAGCTGAGCAGCCACAGCGCCCCCGCGAACAGGCCGAAGTACTTCACCCGGATGGGGATGACGAAGAAGAGCAGCACCTGAACCTCCGGGTAAAGCATGGCAAAGGCCAGCAGCAGCGACAGGGACAGGCAGTAGGTATCGGCGTAGCCCGTCAGCAGACAGGCCGCCACCGCGCCCACCATGCCCAGCAGGATATAAAGGTTGAAGCGAAAATCGCCCCACTCGTTTTCCAGCGCGCTGCCGATGAACCACGTGAAGTAGATGCCCAGCACCACGCTCAGCGGTCCGCCGCCCGAAAACGGAACGAACACAAAGGTAATGACCCGCCAGAGCTGACCCACCAGCAGGGCGGTGCGGTTCAGGCTCAGGTAGAGTGAGATATACTGATTGACGAACAGCTCCACGGCGTAGACCAAGATCTGCGCGCCGACCAAGATCGAGATGAGGTTCGGGATGCAGATGCGGCCATACTTCCGCTCCAGTTTGGTAAGCCAGTTCATAGGCAGACGCCTCCATGATCGTAGAATTTGCCCCGGTCAGACGGGGCTGTGTGTATTTTTTATTGTACCATGTTTGGCCGGGCCATTCAAGGAACTCCCTGTGAACAAAGGGCTTAGCTGTCGCCGTGGGGGAGTGCCAAAACGGTCGGTTGTATCCATTTTTGGTGCTGCCGGATGGACTTATCCACTTTTTCCACGGTGTTTTCCACTGAATTTGTGAAAAAGAGGGGCAGTTTCCCACGGTGTTTTCCACTTTTTCCACCGAGTTTTCCACAGGCGCGGAGACTGATTTTTATACGTGATGTATTTCCCTGCATTTTCCATGGAGGGTTTTGGGGAGAAATGCAGGAGAAATTTCTTTTTTCCAAAAGAAAGTCGAGGCCTTTTCTTTTCTTTTTTCACCGGCTTTCCGCTGGGCTATTCCGCATTCTCCCCGTTGGAATCTGAGCCCCTGAGTTTTCCACATCCCGCAATGTATAAAACCGCGGTGTTGAAAACTGTAAAAAAGAGAACGGGTGCAGCTGCGGCAAAACCGCAGAGACATCCGTTCTCCGAACGTTTTACATCATATTCCGGAACACGAGCTGCGCGATCTGGAAGTAGAGGATCAAGCTGCACGCATCGACGATGGTGGTGATGAAGGGTGTCGCCATAATGGCCGGGTCGGCTCCCAGCTTCTTGGCGGCCAGCGGCAGCATACCGCCCACCAGCTTTGCCAGAATGACGCTGAAGAACAGCGACACGCTGACCACGACAGCATAGCCCATCACGTTCTCGTACTGGCCCGCAAAGACGAAGGTGTACATCAGGTAGATGCGCAGACCGTTCACAAGGCCCAGCACTGCGCCCACGATGGCGGAAACGCGGAGCTCCTTGCCGAGAACTTTCAGGAAATCGGAAGGCTCCACCTCGCCCAGCGCAAGGCCGCGGACCATCAGGGTGCTGATCTGGTTGCCGCAGTTGCCGGCGGTATCCATCAGCATGGGCATGAAGGAGACCAGCAGGGGAAGGCTGACGAACGCTTCCTCGTAGTGGGTGGTGACCATGCCGGTGAAGGTCGCCGACAGCATCAAGATCAGCAGCCAAGGGATGCGCTGCTTGGCGTGGGTCCAGACGCTCGTACCAAAATAGGTCGTTGCATCGTCATCCGGCAGAATAGCAGCCATCTTCTGCATATCCTCGGTGGACTCGTCGGTCAGGACGTCGATGGCATCGTCGATGGTGATGATACCGACGAACATGCCCTCGTTGTCCAGAACAGGCATGGCGGTGAAGTCGTAGCGCTGCATCTCACGGGCCACATATTCCTGATCGTCCGTGACCTTCACGGTGACCACATTATCGTCCATGATGTCCTCAATGGGAGTCTGTGGGTCGGCCAGCAGCAGACTGCGGGCCGACACAACGCCCAGCAGACGGTTCCGCTCCACCACGTAGTTGGTGTAGACCGTCTCGGCATTCTCGCCCTGTCGGCGGATGGCGGCCAGCGCCTCGCTGACGTTCATATCCTTCCGCAGACGGACGTATTCGGGGGTCATCAGGCTGCCGGCCGAGCTTTCGGGGTAGTTCAGCAGTTTGTTCAGACTCTCACGGGTCTGCTTGGAGGATTTCTCCAGCACCCGCTTGACCACACCGGCGGGCATATCTTCCAAAAGGTCGGCTGCATCGTCCAAGCTCATCTCTTCGATGGCGCTGACCAGCTCGATATCCGAAAACGCATTGACCAGATCGTCGCGGGCCTCATCGGACATGTAGGCAAAAGCTTCCGTTGCCACGTCCTTTTTCAGCAGACGAAAAACCACAAGGCGGTTATTCTCGTCCAGCTCTTCCAACAGCTCCGCTAAGTCCGCGGGCTGCTCTTCCTCGGTGACCTCACGCAGCTTCACGTACTGCTTTTTCACCAGCATCTTGAGCAGACGGCTCTTGGTCAGCATTTCGGGGTTGGCCTTGACCTCTTCGTCCTTGGCCTCTTCCTTTTCAGCGTCGCGCACGTCCTGCTTGAGGTCCTCGGTAGCTTCTTCGTTCAGGTCTTCGGCCAGCTTCTGCCGCACCTCTGCAGGGATATCCGTGGGCAGTTCGGGCACGGGGAGCGAGGCTTCCGGTGCCGCAGTCTTCTTTTCTTCCAGTTCCATTTTGTGTTCCTCCTTACCGTTTCCGGCGGATCGGACAGCTCACAAAACAAAAAGCGCCGCCCAGCGCAAAATCGGGCCCTTCCGCCCTTACCGCGCACAAAGCCGCGCCCTTTCTCCCCGCTGAGAAGTACCAAACGGCACCTCTTACCGGGCAAAAAAGGCGAACGCAGCTGCTTTTTGCTGTTGCTGTTTCGCAGTTGATCCGTGTCTTCGACTATGATCCGGGTCCATTGTCCTGCGTTCACCTCCTAAAATTCTTTTCCACTTTTTATTATAGCGTTCACGAAAAGGCCGGTCAACCCTAAATCCGCCAAAAGACGAGGGAAATTTCCGTCAAAAACGCAGAAAGCCCCTTCCAGCACTTGCGGAACGCTGGAATGGGCTTTCTGTTCGGATATTGCCTTGGTGTGAGGAGGAATCATGTACAAGGAATCGGTTGCGGCCCCGGTTCCTTATGCCTGTAGTATAGCACAGAATGGGTTGCTTTTCATGAAAAACCTATGAAGAAAGTGTAAAATAGGGCAGGCACAAAAATACGCCCCGGTCACCGTTGCCGGTGAGCGGGGCGCTAAAAACGGGATTCGTTTTTGACTGCGGCAAGATCCCTGCGAAGCAGGTCTTATGCCGTAGGCGGAGCAAGGTATCTGCAAGCAGACCTTATGCTCCTGACACACGCGGGGTGTGCTTTCAAGGACCCTCGCGGGCGCTTTGGTATTTCAAACACCCGGCTCCCTGCGGATCAATGCCGCAGGAGAGCGTGGGAATGAAATCAGAGTTTCGCTTGCAAAAGCGGAAGCGTTGTACGTTCTTCTGCTTGGAATTTCAGCTCTCACCTGCCACAGTTTCGCACTGCTGCGTTGCGCAGTAACCGCCAGTGCGGAGCAGCCGCCTTTCGGGCTAGGGTGCCGCTGCGGCCCGTTCAAACCAAAATTTCCAAAGAAAGATTACTTGTACAGCTCGACCAGACGGGTCAGATGCTCGTAACGGTCGTTTGCAACCTGCTCGTTGCGTGCGAACAGCTGCTTTGCACGATCCGGGAAGGCACGAGTCAGGCGGCTGTAACGGGTCTCGTTTGCCAGCAGTGCCTGATACTTCTCGGCGTCGACAGCCTTGGAGGTCAGAGTGAACGGGTTCTTGCCCTGAGCCTTGTTGGCCGGGTTGAAGGTGAACAGGTTCCAGTAACCAGCCTCGACAGCCTTCTTCATCTCGTTCTGGCAGTTGGTCATGCCGCCCTTGACACCGTGCAGCTCGCAGGGAGCATAGCCGATGATCAGAGACGGGCCGGGATAAGCCTCTGCCTCAGCAATTGCCTTGACAGCCTGATTCATGTTAGCACCCAGAGCGATCTGAGCAACATAGATGTAGCCGTAAGTCATTGCGATCTCAGACAGGCTCTTCTTGCTGATCTCCTTACCAGCAGCAGCGAACTGGCAGACTTCACCAATGTTGGAAGCCTTGGATGCCTGTCCACCGGTGTTGGAGTACATCTCAGTATCGAAGACCATGACGTTGACATCCTCGCCGGAGGCCAGAACGTGATCCAGACCGCCGAAGCCGATGTCGTATGCCCAACCGTCGCCACCGAAGATCCAGACGGACTTCTTCGCGATGAACTCCTTGCTCTTCAGGATCTCAGCGGACTCGGTGCAGCCAGCGGCAGCAGCCTTCTCCAGCTCAGCGATCAGAGCCTTAGCGGGTTCGTCGTTGGCCTTGGTGTTGTTCTTGGTCTCCATGAACTTGTCGAACGCAGCCTTCAGCTCAGCGGAAGCCTTGTCAGAACCAGCGACCTCAGCGATGCGCTTGATCAGGTTCTCACGGACGGTCTTCTGGCCGAGGTACAGGCCCAGACCATGCTCAGCGTTATCCTCGAACAGGGAGTTGCACCATGCAGGACCATGGCCGCTGTCCTTGTTGACGGTGTACGGAGAGATGGAAGCGGTACCGCCCCAGATAGAGGAGCAGCCGGTAGCGTTGGAGATGTACATCTTCTCGCCGAACAGCTGAGTGATCAGGCGAGCATAAGAAGTCTCGGCACAGCCTGCGCAGGAGCCAGAGAACTCCAGCAGCGGCTGGTTGAACTGAGAACCGATGACGGTATCATCAGCAAACTTGGAAGGCTTCTTGGAGATGTTGGCGACGCAGTAGTCGAAGACTGCCTGCTGATCTGCCTGAGACTCCTGCGGAACCATGGTGATTGCCTTGGTGGGGCAGACGGTGACGCACTCGCCGCAGCCCATGCAGTCCAGAGGAGACACAGCCATGACAAACTTGTACTCGTTTGCCGGGCGGTTGTCGCGGCTCTTGGTCTGTGCGGGAGCAGCAGCCAGCTCGTCAGCAGTCAGCTGGAAGGGACGGATGGTTGCATGAGAGCACACGAATGCGCACTGGTTGCAGCCAACGCACTTGGAAGCATCCCACTCAGGGACATTGACGGCAGTGCCGCGCTTCTCATATGCAGAAGCACCCTGCTCCCACTCGCCGTTTGCATTTGCAACGAAAGCGGAGACGGGGAGGCTGTCGCCGTCCATACGAGCGATGGGCTCCATGACGTCGCGGATCTGCTTGACCAGTTCCGGACGGCCAGCGAGAGCCTTCGGGGCGGGATCGGCTTCGGGGTTGGACCAAGAAGCGGGGACATCGACCTTGTGGATCGCGTCAACACCGGCATCGATGGCCTTCCAGTTCATCTCAACGACGTCCTGACCCTTCTTGCCGTAGCTCTTCTGAGCTGCCTGCTTCATGAAGTTGACGGCGTCCTCGATGGGCATAACGTCAGCCA
>OJLA01001881.1_pt1 | contig 13243 bp, 6 predicted proteins | sample 1596611 | NCBI WGS metagenome assembly OJLA01 (sample SAMEA4350168, study PRJEB24818) | metagenome | biome: human; feature: gut; material: faeces | place: Denmark | collected 2013-09
ATTATTACAGGAGCATCAGAGGAACTATTAAGAAACGAGGTACTACCTTTAGTAAAAGAGTTCATGCATGAAAGAGAATTAGAATTATCGGATGAAAAGACAGTTATTACGAACATACACGATGGATTTGACTTTTTGGGTTGTAATATTCGTAAATATGGGGATAAATTACTTACCAAACCATCAAAACAGAATGTTAAATCAATTATGCGTAAAATTCGTGGAACAATTAAGAAGTTCCGAACGGACAAGCAATCCGATCTGATCAAATGCCTGAATCCTATTATCAGAGGATGGGTGAACTTTCAGAAGTATAACGTATCTTCGGTTGCATTTAGATATGTGGACTGGCAGACATTCAAGGCGCTATGGAGATGGTGCCGACGTAGACATAAAAACAAACCAGCCGCATGGATAAGAGATAAATATTTCCACAGAATCGGAAACCGTAGCTGGACTTTCTCTGAAAAGCTGACGGAGGATAATTATCTCGCATTAGTATATGCAACCGACACAAACATTACCCGTTTTACACGTATTAAAGCGGAAGCGAATCCCTACGATGAAATTTGGATGGAATACTTCGCTGAACGCAAAAATAAATCCTACAGCAATTTCAAATTTGTATACGAATGATATACAACCGGCTTATTGTGGCAGCAATAGGCTTTATAAGGCTTGAGCCGTATGATGGGAAACCATCACGTACGGTTCTTAGGGGAGGGGCGAGCAGTAATGTTCTCCCCTTACCCGACTACGCTTCTGTAGAATGTCAACGCCGACCTGAGTTGCGGCAAAAGCCGGTGGCGGTCTGCGGTGATCCGGAGGCCCGTCACGGGATCGTTCTTACCGCCAACTATGTAGCAAAGCCACGAGGCGTCAAAACCGGTATGGCTATCTGGCAGGCGAAGCAGGTCTGTCCTGAACTGGTGGTGCTGCCTGCCGATATGGGGGAGTATATCCGGTTTAGTAAGATGGCTCGCGAGATTTACGAGAAATACACCGACCAGATCGAACCGTTTGGCCTTGATGAAAGCTGGTTGGATGTGACCGGCAGCGTCGGTCTGTTCGGTTCGGCCGTGAGTATTGCTGAAGAGATCAGCGAGCGGATCAAGTTTGAGTTGGGGATCACCGCCAGCATCGGCGTTTCCGACAATAAGATCACGGCGAAGCTGGGTAGTGACTATAAAAAGCCGGACGCCATCACCCGTATCGAGCGGGATAACTATAAAGAAATTGTCTATCCGCTGCCAGCATCCGATCTGCTCTATGTTGGTCCTGCCACAGAGCGCAAGCTGCGCGGTGTTGGGATTTATACCATCGGGCAGCTTGCCGAGGCGTCACCGGAGCTTTTGGAATATAAGCTGGGAAAGATGGGGCTTGTGCTGCATACCTTTGCCAACGGACTTGATGTATCGCCGGTACAGCGGAGTGACCATATCCGTGCCATAAAATCGGTAGGCAACAGCGCCACCACGCCGCGCGATCTGGTGAGCGACGATGATGTGCGACTCATGCTGTATCTGTTGGCGGAAAGCGTTGCCTGCAGGATGCGGGAGCTGGCATCGAAGTGTATGGTGGTCGAAGTCAGCGTTCGTGACAAAGAGCTGCACTGGTATAGCCGGCAAAAGAAACTGGCGGTTCCAACCTGCTCCAGTGCAGAGATCGCAGAAGTGGCGTTCGATTTGTTCCGTCGAAGCTATTCCTGGACGGCGCCGATACGCAGCATTGGTGTGCGAGGCGCTGATCTGGTAGATGCGACTATTGGTATACAAACTTCGCTTTTTGATAACGATAGGCGTCGAAGTGCTTGGGAGCAGATTGACGTGACTATGGACAGGCTGCGGCAGCGATATGGCTATATGAGCGTGCGCCGCGCTATCACCATGTCCGATCCGGTGCTGGGCCGTATCAATCCCAAGGATGATCACACCGTACATCCCGTGGGATACTTCGCAGGATAGGGGGTATATGAATGGGGCTTGAAAAGCGGTATGTGCCGGTGACGGTACATTTTGACGCAGGTGGGAAAATGCGTCCCATTGAGATAGAGTTTGACGGGACACGAAGGTATCATATTGACAAGATACTGGATGTGCGCCGTGCTGCCTGCCAGAGCGTAGGCGGCGTAGGAGACCGGTATACATGTCGGATACGGGGGCAGGAGAGCTATCTCTGGTTTGAAAAAGGCCGCTGGTTCGTGGCTGCAAAGGATGGGAAATAAAAATGAGAAAGACGCCGGCATTGCCGACGTCTTTCTTTGGTAAAGAGGGGGATTTACCAGTACTTAGGATAACTGCTGGTGCTTTGCTGATTCTTTGCGTACTCCCACCATGGGACTTGATTCGTGAAGTCAGTCATCTTATCCCAGAACTGGTCGGACAGCGTACCCTTGTTCACATAGACCGTAACGATATAGGTCTTGGTGCTTCCATCCTCCATGGTAGCTGTATAGGTCACGGAGTTGGTGAAGTCCACTGTCTCGCCACTGCCGGGCGTCAAGGACTTAACGCCATTTGTGGCAATGACAGGAGCCAGCTTCGTCACATCCGTGCCACGGGGCATGGTGATGGTAATGGTATTGGTGGTGTTATTCACTGCACCAGCCACGCCATTGATGGAGAAGGCGGTAATGCCCTTGGCGGTCGTTGTAGCGGTCTCCCACTGGCAGGTGATGCTCACATTACCAGCAGGCATGGTAAAGCGGTTGTTAGTGATTTTCACCGTTTCGCCGCCAACCTCGCCTAGTGTGTAGGTCAAGGAGCCTTCCACCATCTGATAACCGCTATTGGGCGTTACAGTAACGATGATCTCGTCACCCGCATCCGCCTTGGTGCGGTTGGTGGTGATCGTACCACCCTTGGGCACATTTACCGAAACCTTGTAGTTTCCAGTATCCGATGCATAAGCGGGAATCTCAATTTTCAAGGCAGCACTCTTATCACCATCCGCACTCACGACCACGATGTAGATGTCGCGTGCGCCATCGCCCAGATTGCTGAGAGTGATGGTATTTACGGCTGTAATGGCTGTACCCTTGTTGGAAGAAGCGAGAACATCTTCCTCTGTAGGTGCATCTGCGCCAGAAGCAACAACCTTATAGAAATAGTTGCCTGCAACATTAGAGCTGAACTGCACAGATGCGCTACTGTTGCTGATACGTGTAGCGGAGCCGTTGGACAGTAACGGAGAACCGGAATAGACCAGCTTAATGGTATAGTCCTTGGTGGCGGTTCCGGCGATCGCCTGGAAAGTGACTTCTTCATTTACTGGCATATAACACATAATGTCGCCCTGAGACCAGTCACCCTTAAACTGGCCCTGCTTCACCGTTACGCCAGCAGGTGTCACGATTTTCAGATACAAGCCGGACAGTCCTTCGGGAATCTTTGCAACTGTCTCTGCCGGTACCGTATCGGGAATGGTGATCGTCCACTTGTCACCGGACGGAACGCCCGTTGCAAGCACAGTACCAGCCTCACCCTGCAGCAGTGCGACAGAGGTGATTTCCGGTGTGACCTCCGCCAAGGCTACAAATTCTGCCGTTACAGTGACGTCGCTCTTGGGCATCGTGAAAGTGCCAACATTATTATCTGTGATGACAGAAATGGTCTTCTGCTGTTCGTCCTTCACAATCCAACTCTTCAGTGTGTAGCCGCTTTCGGGAACAGCGGTCAATGTAATGGTCTTGTCGGGCTGCGAGGTCGTATTGGAAGAACTGATCGTGCCGCCTGTCGTCGGTTGAGTCAGCGAAATACTGTGCCGCTCTGTATCCGCGGTCTTTTTCTCGATTCTTACAGAGATTTGCCACGAATTCCAGCTCGGAATCGTAATGGTGCCCTGAGCGTCCGTAATGGTTTGCAGCGTCTCAAAAGAACCCGAATCCATATTTACAACGGTAATCTCTCTGAGAACATAATCCTCATTCAGCATCGTAACGGCGATTTCAAGCTTGTCGCCCTTTTGCACCTGACAATTCACGTCGGTCAGCTGGGTGCCGTTTTTACTCAGAGATACCGTTGTGAGACCCTTTGCACCAGCGGTCGAACCATTATTGCCCGTCATCAGGAAAACAAGGGTACTTAACCCTGTATACCGGTTCTTCAAGACGGCCTGTACGGTAACGCCGGATTCGCCAAACGGCATGACAAATGTCGCGTTTTCAGATTTCTGATTCTCGGGTGCGACCAGATTGTACGGGGACTCTACCCCGTTCTGAGTAACGTTCCAATGATCAAACAGATAGTATTCGTCAACATCAATTCCCAGCGAAACGACAGAGCCTTCTCTGACCTGGATGGTATCGGACGAACCATTGATCGTAATCGTCGCCTTTCCTTCCGGATCAACGATCTTCGTGATGCTCCGGTCAACCGCTTCCGCAGCCTCGAATACAGGGGAGAAGTTGGCTCCGGTCTCTCCAAGTGTGATGTTCAACGGGTTTTGGACCGCGTTTTCGTCGTTTATATATCCGCCCGTGCTCTCTTGCCAGCGAACAAAACGATATCCTTCAGCAGGAGCGGCCTGCACGGTCAACTGCGTACCTTCCCACCATAGATTCGGTGAAAAGTCTGCATTAGGTGTGATCGTAACCGTACCCTCAGCTTCATTGGTTGGCACCGTTATCGTTGAATATTGCATTTCGTGGATTTTTGCCGTTATGGTCGTATCCTTCGTCATTTTGAATACGATATATGTCCTTCCATCGAAGCGAAGATGCGGGATGCTGCGCATGTCAGCCACAGCAGATTTATTGCTAGATTCAAATCCATCTGCAATAAACTGAGGTCCGCCCTGTTCAGTGTAGCCCGGATACTGGTTCAGGCCAATGACGATCCAGTCATCACTGTCTACAGGGAAATCCAAGTAGTTTAATCCACTGTTGAAGGTAAAACCACTCATAGTTGCACTGGTTGACAAACTACTGTAGATTTCGTCCAAAGACGTGGTGGACGGGAACGAGTAGGCAATGTACGGAATCCCATAACCTTGGTTTTTACATACAGTCTTAAAATCGTCTCCCAGAGTAACGTCATTTTCTCCGAGCATCAGGTTGAAGCGCAGCTTATAGGTTTCTTTCTGCACAAATACTGCTTTGACATTGTAGAACTTATCACCATAGTTTTTTGTGATGAATACCGTCTTTAAATTACCACTGCTATTGGAATAAGATCCTCCATTGGGGCTCGAAAGTTCCCAATGGTCCAAAACATATCCTTCATCAGGCTCTGCAAGGAACTTCACAGAGGTTTTGTCTGCGACCTCTGCTATGTAACCGTTGGCAAGCTCAACACCGTCCACGAACACCTTGCCGCTGCCTTCAATAGACAGTTGATATCCGAGCTCAGGGGTTCCAGCTTTTTTTGCAAACTTCGCCTTAATGATGGTGCTGGCTTCGGTCGGCATGGGGAAGGTGAGCGGATTGGCAGTGGCATTAGACAGTTCTACGCCGCTGATCTCCCAGCCTGTGAAAACATAGCCCTCGTCAGCCACGGCCTCAATGGTCTGCTCATCGGTGCCGAGATTCACTGTCTGACCATCTGTGTAAGTGGCCTCGCCGCACTTCACACTGCCGTTTTTCGCGTCAATGGTTGCAATTCCGGGATACTTGAAAATGATCTTGCCCGGCTTCAGCACAGCACCCTCACTGTTCACGATGCTGAAATCGTACTCTGTCCAATCCCAGCCCTCGCCAAAGGAATACCGCGACTTCGCTTCATTGGACTCACTAGCCATTTTGCTCACATTGTCGAACTTGTATTGCGCGCCATCTGCAAGCATTTTGGGCTGATTCCCTATTGCCATTACTTTTTCCCACACCTCAATACGCAAACTGTTCGTTGCCTGATCCGTGGGTCTGGCATCCAATGTAATCGTTGCGGTCAGCGGTTCATTGGGATTGTTATTCCAACCCGAAATAACCGTAGTTCCTTGCACGGTAGTACCGCTCATAAGGGATATCATTGTTTTCGTCGTCTGGCCAGCATTTCTCTCCTTAGGCACGGGCTGATAATTGGTTGGTATAAGCCCAACAACATTCCCCTTAAACACTGCCATTACACTCAGGTCTGTTGTGCCCAGTACAGTCAACGTCGCCTTCCCAGAGCCGGGTTCCGTCTCGGTCAGCGTGTAATCCTTATCCAGAGTTGCCTTTGCACCTTTACCATTGTACACGACCCAGTCACTGAATTTCACATAGCTGTCCTTCAGTGGTGTGGCAGTCAGCTCCACCGTGTCACCATTCTTCAGGCCTGTAAGGTTGCTGGTACTCGTCACCTCACCGTAGTCGGCGGAATTGGCTTTCAACGTCACCTTGACTGCCTTGACAAAATTCGCCTTAATAGTGGTGCTGGCACTCGGCATGGGGAAGGTAAGCGGGTTGGCAGTGGCATCTTCCAGTGCCACGCCGCTGATCTCCCAGCCTGTGAAAACATAGCCCTCGTCAGCCACGGCCTCAATGGTTTGATTGCCGGTACCGAGCTTTGCTGTCGCTCCGTTTTCATAGGTGACGTCGCCACACTTTACCTTGCCGTTCTCAGCTTCGATAACAGCAATTCCGGGATACCGGAAAACGAGTTTGCCGGGTTTCAGTACCTTCCCATCGCTATCTACGATGCTGAAATCGTACTCTGTCCAGTCCCAGCCTTCTCCGGGGAATCGGTACCCAGTATAGCCAGCAGTATTGGCAACACTTGTCAAATTGTCAAATTTGTAGCTGGCTCCGGTTGCAAGAACATTCGGGAACGCCGGAAGGGGCATACCATTTAACTTTTTCCACACCTGCAGAGTCAGTGTTTCCAAGTCAGTCTCGCCAGGAGCGGTCGTAAATGTGGTCGTGACCAGCAGTGTTTCCTTGGGATCGTTGTTCCAGCCGGTGATCTTCGTCGTGCCCGCTGCGCTGGAACCACCATTCACCTGAATGATCCAGTTCTGGCCCGACTGGGCAGGTATCGGAGCAAACTCCTGATACTGGTTCTTCAGTCCAACGATCTTGCCCTGGAACACTGCCAGTACCCGTAGATTTTCTGTAGTGTCCAGCACCGTCAGAGTTGCCTTCCCAGAGCCGGATACAGCCTCGGTCAGCGTGTAGTCCGTTCCTTTTGTTGCCGGCGCAGTTCCTTCGTCGCCTTTGAATACGACCCAGTTGCTGAACGTTACATTGCTGCCCGCCTTCGGCGTGGCAGTCAGTTCTACCGTGTCGCCATTCCCCAGGCCCATCAACTTGCTGCCGCTCGTTACCGTACCATATTCCACATCATTGGCCTTCAGCGTTACACTGACGCCATCCTCTGACACTTCCGCCGCAAAAGCGGTGGAAACCGGCAGAAGCTGCACGCACAGGAGCAGTGCCAGCAGCAACGCCAGTAATTTGTGTCCCTTCATAGTTACCTCCAGTTTCTCGTGCTTTTGCTTACCTGGTGATCTGACACTGTGTTATTTTCAGCCATCTTATCCCATAGCTGCTGGGAAGTGCTGCGCTGATAAATGACGCGGACAGTATAGGTTCTGCTATTAGAACCCAAGGTCACCGTGTAAGCAACCGGCATCGACAGATTCACGACCTCGCCCGAAACAGGGCTTACCACAGCACCAGCGGGAACCGTGACAACGGGCGCCACGCGGGTCACGTCAGAGCCGTCCGGCAGCGTGATCGTTATTGTACCGGCAGAATCATCGATCACTCCTTCAACGCCCAAGACCTTGAAGGCTGTGATCCGTGCTGTGGCCGGCGTCACAGGGTCTGTATTGCCGCCGCTTGCGCTGATGCGCTGGCCCTCTTTGTTATACACGTTCACCGTATAGGTGCGCGATACAACATCAGAGCCGTTGACAGTATAGCGAACCTCGCTGGAAAAATCCTGTTCCAAGCCAGGGGCAGGGCTGCACACAGTCGTTCCCTTGCCCAGCGTGATGGACGGGATGAACTTTGTTGTGGTGAGGTTGCTGTCATCCACACCATTGATAACGATCGTTCCCTTCTGGTCGTCAATCGTACCCTTATAGGTCGTACCACTGACCGTCAGGGAGAAGGCGCTGATAGATGCCTGTCCCTTTGCAACGACCTTGATCCGATACGTCTTTGTTGCTGTGCCATCCTGCGATTTGATCACGAAGCTCGTCCAATCAGAGAGATCCATGATGGCCTTGCCGTCAAGGGCAGGAGTTGCCGTTGCTCTATAAGAAATATCAGCAGAAATATGCATCTCTGCAACATCTTTTCCGGCCTCCACATTCAGTATGATGTCTGCGCCGGATTTCGTTTCTGTTACTGTTCTGCCGATAATCGACAATGCCCGCAAATTCTTATCCTGCAATGCCAACGTGTCCAAATACAGCTCCGCACCGCTTGCATCAAGGTCATCCTTTAGCGTAACGGTAAGCGCATAAACATTCTCGGTTTTGCCATCTTCCGCACGAACCGTAAAGTTATATTCTGTATTGGCCGTAATGGTCATGGGCAGATCAGGAGCAACAAGGGTCGCACCCTCGGACAACGTCAGCTTCGGTGTGACGCGAACGAGCGGTGTCCCTGCGGGCAATTCCAGTGTGATCGTATTCTTACCGCCTGCGGCAGCTTCTTTTATGACACCGTGCTTGCCTTCAAGCTCAAACCCATAGATACGCGCTTCAGAAGAAAGTGTTTTGGCGAAGTCATGCTGCTTGTACCAAAGATGATACGGTGTACCTTGGCCACCTCTTTCAAGGAAGTTCAAGTACCACTGCAAGGCATAACAGCCCTCATAGGTCGCAAGCGCATTGGGGCTAAGCTCTTTCGCTTCATGCTTAAATCCGTTGCCAGTTGAAAACATGTCCAGCCATTGCGTGACGATGCTCTTGCTGCCATTGCTAAAGCGCGGATCTGTATATGGATCGATACCAGCTGCGCACAAGCCGCAGATCGTCCAGGATATGACTTCGCTGTTGATCGTCCCCCACGACTTGATCGTATAGTCGTTAGAGACTTTTTGCGCGAGGTATTCAGCACCATCCTCAAGCCACTGTCTCACCCGATTGCCGTATGTTGGATCCTCTTGATAGGGGCCCAGAGCGAACATGTTGGATGCAACGCCATCCAGCTTCATAAAGCCCTTGTCGATCCCCTTCGGTGTTTGCTCCAAAAGATACTCAACCATAAACGCCCGATTATGCTCGGTGTCTTCCGGCAGTGTGTAGTTGCCGATATCCAGTGCCAGTAATCCGAATTGCACACCATTCAGCGAAACAGTTGTCTGACACAGGTTCGCGATAAGGTTATCAATTTTATTTCCCTGTGCATCGACAAAAGGTTCTCCATCATTATACTGCGCAAGGTTTGAGCAATCATAGCCGCGGGCAGTCAGCATCAAGGTCACTCGCGCAAGATCCGTCATGATCCCCTTCGGGCCGAGTTTCCGATTTGCTATGATCTCCGCGATGGGGAAACCATTATTGGTGTTTGGCTCCTGCAAGTTCTCATATAAGCCAAGATTCAACCATTCCCAATCCTCAAGCTGCCCATCTTTCTCTCTATATGCGGTGATAATACCGTTACGGAGATCCTGCATCCGCTCCTTTTGCGGATTGTCTGCCGGCTGACTTGAAACCGTGACAGTGACAACATATTCTTTTTTGTCGCCATTCTGTGCCGTTACCGTATAGGTTACAGGATTTGTAAAGTCCTGTATTTCACCAGATGCAGGAGAGACTGTTGCATATTGGGGAAGTTCGATTATCGGAGCAAACCGCTTGGACGTTCCCGCCGGAAGCTCTAACGAAACTGTTCCGGCTGAATGGTCTATAGTGCCCTTTAACCCGCCAAATCGAAATGCAACAAGGCGGTTATTCGTTGCAGCAGGAGTTTTCTTTACGACAACAGAATAATCCTTGTAGGTCGTATTGTTTTCGGCTGTGACTCTGTAGACGATCGGCGTTTTTTCTGAATTTTGGAAGTCCTCACCGTTCAGTGCTTCAACTTTGGCATCATAAGAGCAAGTGTACTCACTTTTCAGCAGGCTCCAATCCGTCGCATAAGGAATTGTTACAGTGATCTGCTCTCCGTTCCAGACAATGCTTTCCTCTTCAATGCCTGTGGTATAAGACAGAAGATCACATTCGGCAGAGTTCCCCTGTGTGATGTCCAATTCATATTCACGGGAAAACTGTAGGCTATCCTTATCGGCACCTTTGGCTGCAAAAGCGGAGCAATCATTGTCAATCACAAGGTATTTTGCTTTTTCGAGGTCGATCCTTCCCAACGAGTCCGGAGCAACCTTGTTTCTCGCACTGTCAAGATACGTTAAAGCAGTACCTGTATACTCTACATCAACGCTCGTCAGCCACGGACTGTCTGCAGGAAGGTGTAGGGATATCTTCTTATTGTCTTCATCATCAATCGTTGCGATGCGGCCCGCAGCACTAAAATAGTTTACGCCAAAGGCGGGAGAACCACTTCGTATGCGTATGACATAATTCGACCTTATGATACCGTTTTGACTATCCCCGTATACACGCGTGGTCGCAGGATCCTTTGCGGTCAGTGTAATGATACTTATGCCATTTACCTGCCAAGCCCCCGATAGAGATACCTGCACCGCAGTCGGATCCGCAACTCCATATTTGATGGCACCTTGCACTTTGTTCATGTCAAGGCCATCTGGGACAGTCAATACATAAGAACCATCAGCTTGCAGCACGCCTTTGATATTGGCCGCCTCAATACTCTCAAGAGCCGGCGATGGAATTTCCTGCTGTGCATACTGAATGTAATAAGGAAAGACTGTATCAAAAATTGCTTCCGCCTGTTTTGCAGAAAAATAATTGACTGCACGAATATCCTCAGTTACTTCCTTTACGGTATTCGTGCTACTGCTTATCGGGTATTTTGTTCCACCTCTGTGGATATAGGGCTCAAGACCAAATGACAAGCTAATTAGACTTCTTCGTGCTGCGGGATGAGGACCGCCCTGCAATGCGGGAAAATCATGCTCATCATACAACTTCCAATACAAATCAGAAATCGCGTCATATGCTTTCAGGCACTTTTCTCCGGCAGTTGTGTAGTCCGACAATTCACTGGAAGTTTGATATGTACGCTTTTCCGGAACGGCAATGATAAAAATATCACACTGTCGCCCATCGGCAGCGACAATTCGCTGCCGGACCGGTTTATAGTAATCTGCTTTATCGAGTGTAATGTCTATGCCATCTTGCTGACGTGTGAGAGTCAATGTCAGCTTAAAATCGGAAGGTTTTGTTCCATCAGCACCAGGAACTTCTATCACTTTTACAAGCGACCCCCAATACAAGTACTGCATATCACGCACTTGAAGGAATTGAAGGTCGCCAGCATCCGGATACTCTTTTGCGGTGATTTTTACTGCAGTGTAATTCGATGACGCTGAATTATCATCATCACCTATCGTATTATATGCTCCACCGGGCCAGTATGAAGGTGCGGAAGGAATCGTTCTCTCTGCGGCGTAACCAACAACCACCGTACTTAGCAGGATGACGATGCTAATAATGAGTGTTGACACTCTTGTTATTCTATGTTTCATTATTGCATTCGTTTGTAAGAGCGCACAGTCTCTAAGTTTTATGGAATGCGGCGGCGTACCCTAAAACGGGCATTTCGGTTAACCTTTAGGTACGCCGCCGCATATTAGCGTCTAAATTGTCTTACCACATCGGAGCGCCGACATCATAACCATAATCGCAGGTATAACGCCAGGTCACAACGTCACCGGGGATGAGCTTCCAACCGCTGATACCGATCATGGGAACGACAGTCTGGTCGCCACGGGTGACCTGATACATCCAGCCGCCGGCACCGTAGCCAGACATAGTTGCCGTGCTATTCATATCGAGAACGCCAATAGCCGAAATATAGGAAGAACTTCCGTCAAACGTAAAGTTTGCACGTGCGGCCTTAAAAGCAGTCAGCAACTCATAAGGAGTGTCACCTGCGCTAACATTGGTTGTAAGGGTACGATACTGTGCAGGGGTCAAAGAACTGATACCCGCGCACATATTATCCATCTGCAGCACCTTTTCGGCCGCAGTTGCCTTCTGCGCACTAGTAACGGCGTCAAGCATACCAGAGTTGCCATACACCGTTCCCGCCAGCTGAGAGAATGCCCTTGCGTTTTCGTACTCAAAATTCATGGTAACAGTGAAGGTGGAAGGATATGCGGAGACATAGTAGGTTTTCGTGGTGGTTCCGTTAACCACACCAACGCTTACAACATCGGTGAAATCCACAGTAGTTGTATAGGGAGAAGATGTAGTCTTCTGCACACCATCAATCAGCAGCGCAGAACCGGAGAATGTGAACGTAGTCTCCATGTTGCTAAAGTCAGTGCCATTAGGGAACTGGCCGTAGCTGTAGTAGGCATCATACTGGGAGCCGGAGCTAACGCTCACGACATCGTTCTCAAACGTGACGCCGAGGGCCGTGATGGTCAAATCACCCGCAGCATTTGTGGCCGCAAATGCGGTCACGCTGAGGCTCAGAGCCATGACCATTGCCATAATAATGGCTAAAAACTTTCTTTTCATGGTAGTCCTCCTTTTTAGGTTTAATTATTTTTGCCCGTTTTAGGGTAACCGACATTAAAACGTTTGTTTCTTTTCAAGATTCCTGTGAAATCATAACTTCATAATGGCGTCCTCCGTCAGAAGAATCAATATAGAAGTCATGAGGCCCGTTCTCAAAATCAAGCTGTAATATGATTGGAGATACGGTCCCAACTAATTCATCATCCACATAAAGTGCATCCCCATTGAATATTGCAGTAATGCAAACATTGGAAATTTCTTCACTCGCTGGAATCGTGGCACTTGCCTGATACCGAATCGTAAAGGTATCTTCTTCCGAATTCCGTTCTGTGATGGAGGCAACGGTAAAACTGGTATCCTCGTATTTCAGAATCAATGCACAAGGCGAGGATAGATCTTCTTCTATTTCTGCATACATGACTTCGTTGTCCGAAGTGTGTTTCCCACACCCTGCCAAGCACGGCAGGATGCAGAGTACGGTCAGCACTATACAGCATATCTTTTTCATATCGTTACCTCACTCAGAGCGGATGGCCTCGTTGGGGCTGATAAGCGTTGCCTTGCGCGCGGGCATCCACGCGGCGGCAATGGCTACCGCGCCTGAGAACACCACGCCGCAGACCGCCAGCCACCAGGGCAGCACGCACCGCAGCTCCTGGGACGCGAAGATCACCGGTATCAGCCACTTGGCGATAAAGCTCAGTAT
>OJLA01001883.1_pt1 | contig 13226 bp, 18 predicted proteins | sample 1596611 | NCBI WGS metagenome assembly OJLA01 (sample SAMEA4350168, study PRJEB24818) | metagenome | biome: human; feature: gut; material: faeces | place: Denmark | collected 2013-09
CTACATTGTCTATCTGCTTATTTTTATAAGCAACATTGTCATCCATACCTCTGAAATCTTTACTCTTTCTTTCCATTTCGAATAAACAAAACCTATCGTAAGAAGGTGTTTGAAATATTTTCATATCAGTTCCTTTCACATTTCACCATCGCCTATTCACTCTCCATAACGGTCCAAATCCTCTGCTTCTAATACTATATGATCCGCAACTATTGTTGCATCAACACTTACCATATCCTTTTTATCAAACGGACGCACAAAAACATCTGAATGATCCCCACATACAATGATAGCCAACGGGGCGCCATGATAATTTACTCCTTTCCCTTGTAATAACATTGTTGATTGCTTTTCTTGCGGTGGGATCACTGGTCATTCCTCCTGTCTGGACTCTTACTCCAAGATCTCCAGCTGACTGCCGGTGGCTGCTTTCCTTTTCACATTCGATCATGTAACGCAGCCCGTCTGTATATCCGTCCACGATGCCAATGAATTTTGTATAGTTTTTGATGATGATATCTATGCGCTTCTCTGATGTAGCTCCTGTATATACTCTGATAAGGTTCTTTTCTGTCATTGCTGTACTCCTTTTATTTCTGCATGTCATGAGCTTTCGTACGTTTACTCTTCTTTACAGATATTATTGTAGATAACCACGGAGTAAAAATCGTTCCCCAAACAATAGACAAAAGTCTATTCAGAATGTACTTTTATCCAAGAAGTGCCAGTGCCTGAATCTGTTTCAGTGCAACTTCTCTCATCTGGTCATTTTTCAGCTCCAGCAGCGCATCCATTATTCTGGCATCCAGTGCCTCTGCCTTTTTCCCTTCCAGCAGATATGATCCACTGCAATTCAGGGCTTTTGCTATTTCCAGAACAATGCTGCTTTTAATGTCTATATGGTCATTCTCATATGCTGATATCGTAGCTTTCTTAGTGCACAGGATTTCTGCCAGCTGCTCCTGCGACATTCCTGCTGCTTTTCTCATTTCCCTGATTCTTGTTCCCATTGTATTTTCTGCATATGTATTTCTCATTCTTTTCTCCGTTTCCGGAGCCCAAACGGAAATACAACATGTCTTATGATTGAACAGAAAAAGAGCCTGCAAAACGCATTAAAATAAAACGATCTCTCGTTATATTTCCGTTTTGCAGGCTCCTTATAGTCTTCTGCTATATTCAGCTCGTTTACAAACTCTTGCGCAGTGGGATCATCTTTAAGGATTCTCGGCATTACCGAAATCATGGTTCCGGCTCCTCTGTCCAGTCTGATGGTCCGCCCACTGGCTCATTTTATTCAGTTATCTATTACTCGTGCAGTATTTTCATACTGCTTATATTATTCAAATCTGATTTTTTCTCCGATCCCGGATTGTCTTAAGTTCCCCTGATTTCAGATCCGCAATCGTAACCGTCCGGCATTTCGGACAAATGATATTCAATGATATTACTTCTTTACATGTTGCCAAAAACTTTCCGCAGCCTGAACAATGAATCATTCTGTGTTCATTATCTCGTTTATCATTTCTCATTTTCATCCTAATAGTCGGGTTTTTCACTACTCCCCTATAAATATTACGATTCCCCCGTCTATTCTCCTTTCTCTGTGTTGTACAATATCCTGAGTACATATCTGGCCATTCTCTCAAAAAAATCGCGTTTTTCCTTCCAGGGCATATTAACAACATATCTGTCTATGTCAATCTGCTCTCTCTTTCCTGTTACTATGTATCGCACATCAAAATGAAAAGCCTCTTCCAATATTGACAGTTTCTCACATGAAATTGCAGAATCTCCATATTCGTATCTCTGATACTGCTTTGTGCATATACCAAGAGCATCCGCAACATCGTCCTGAGACAGCGCATTCTCTTTTCGTATCTTTCTCAGACGTTTACCCATATTCTTTTGATATTCCTGGTCTTTATCGTTATCGTTCGACATATTACTCCTTCCATTTCATCCATAATAGAATACTATTTTCTTCTATAAATCAGAACCGAGTAATATGTGGAAGATTTTGGACATATTAGCGTGATTTTTTCCAGATAAAACCAGACACCCAACACATATCAATATTTTTTATTATTTGTACCAAGGACAGATTATGGGGATATTTTCCTATATTCTGTACCTTTTCTGTATGTTATTACTACATTGCTCTTTTCCGCTGTCGTAATGCTTCCATATCTGTAGAGTATCTGCTGGCTTTTTCCTGATCATGTTCCTTTCCACGGCAGTTCTCAAATATCTTCATATAAATTTCATCCACCACCCCTACGATTTCTTTCTTGCATCTTACACATGTAATCTCAACACTGCAATTTCCCGCCACCTTAAACAACTGCTTTCCGCAGGACGGGCAGCTCACATATCTCATCTTAACTCTCTCAGTCATCATCAAAGTCCTCCTGACATTGTACAATTTACGTACCATTCAACGGATAAGGGAAATGAAAACCATTGATGATTATATTCTCTGGATAAATGAGTTCCGATGTGCCGAAGTCCGCACCATTCATCCTGTGACCTTCTTGCTGATCTTTTCGACTGGTATAACACCATTAAAAAGCTATCTCTCCTCCATAAACCACATATTGTTGTCCTCATAGAAAAGATGGCTCTCTTTTCCGTCAACAATACAGGTATAACGTATTCCGGCTCCGCCTGCTTTCAGGCTTGCCGCTCTTCTAACATCTGTTACTTTCTGAATCTCATATACATGGCCATCCTTCCAGATAAAGCTCCTTGGCAGAAGCCTTCCGTCATTTGTAAATTCAGCCATGACATTTACATATACCTTGCTGCTTTCCATAATAGTTCAATCCCTCCTGTCTATCCAAAGTACCCATGCGGATGTACCGTATGATCAGACTTTGCATCACATGCTGACAGTATTCTGTCACGGTACATAAGCCCTCTCTGGACACTGTAAAATCCAAATCTTTTGCGGATAATATCAACCGTCTCATCCATTTTCATCTGTTTTTCTCTTGCCTGAGGATCCATGAACATGTCCAGCTGCTCCCAGAAATAATCTGTCACAAGATCCGTTCCACGTATTCCTATGCTCCGCAGTGGCTTTTGAAAGAACTCTGGCCGGCTGCTTTTCAGTTCCTTATCATCTGCCGGCAGTCTGTAGTTGTCTTTGTATAGCCTGTATCCAGCCTCTGCAATCTCTTTGGTGATATTGCTCGCATTCTGTAACTTTACCTGTTTTGAAAAATGAAACAGTTCTTTGTCACGGACACTGATTTCAACAGTCCGGCACCGGAAACCATTCTCCCGGAGTCTTGCCGCTACACTTTCTGCCAGAATGTATAACACAATCTTGACATCTTCATCTGTTTCCATATCCCTGGGCGTTGTTGTACTGTTGCCTACGGACTTGACCGGAGCTGATGTGTTTTCCAGCTTTACCGGAGATTCATCATATCCATTAGCAAAAGCCCACAGAATACTTCCCATCTTGCCAAGTTTTCTGACTAGCAGGGTTTCATCAGATTTTACCAGATCTCCGATAGTCCGGATTCCCATGCTATATAACTTTTTATTCGTTGCATTTCCCACATATAACAGATCAGAAACTGGAAGACACCAGGCTTTTCTCTGAAACTCATCCTCATACATAGTAGTAATGGCATCCGGTTTCTTGTAATCCGAACCAAGTTTTGCAAAAATCTTGTTGAACGACACACCCACGCTCACCGTAATGCCAAGTTCTTTTTTCATCCTGCTGCTTATTTCCTGTGCAATGTGAAATCCATCTCCCTTGAGAGTTGCACTGTCTGTCACGTCCAGCCAGGACTCATCAATTCCGTATGGTTCCCTCTTATCTGTATAGTCAGCATAAATTTCCTGTGCCATTCTGGAAAATCTGAGATACAGGTCCATTCTTGGGGGAAGAAATGTTATGTCAGGGCATACCTGTTTTGCCTGCCATAATGCCATTCCGGTTTTTACACCATATCTCTTGGCCGTATAATCAGCGGTCAGCACAATTCCATGTCTCGCCTCAGGATCACCTCCTACTGCTACAGGCTTTCCCCGAAGCTCCGGATGATGCAGAAGCTCTACTGATGCATAAAAACAGTTACAATCACTATGCAGTATTGTCCGGTTCACTGAATCACCTTCTTTCCTGCTGCCGGATGATATGCCATCCGTCTACATGGCATAATATAATACTTTTCTAATTGCTAATCAATGGTAATATTTTGCACATTATCAATATCATTGATATTTCTATTGCTTTTTAGGGATTCCTGTGCTAAAGTTGATATATCCCGCATAGGGAGATCATACCTGATATGATTACTTAGAAAGGCATAATACTATGAAAGATTTAGGAAAGACCATTGCTAAATACAGAAAAGAACACAAGCTGAACCAGAGCCAGCTTGCAAAAGAACTGGAAAACTATGACATCTATGTAAAGCAGAATTCAATCAGCGCCTGGGAGCTTGGCACAGCAACACCAAATGCCAGACAATTTCTCGCCTTATGTGAAATTCTTGAAATATACGATATCTATACGGATTTTATTGGTCAAAGTCCCCTTAACCCATTCCGAAACCTGAATGAAACGGGAATGAACAAGGTGCTTGAATATATCAGAGATCTGGAAAGCACCGGCAACTATAAACCGGCAGATATCATTCCTATTCACGTGATCCGGGAAAGAAAAGTATTTTACAATACAGTTTCTGCCGGTACCGGCTCTTTCCTCGACAGCGATGAATATGAGATGATTTCCTCTCCTGATATTCCAGAAGCCGCAACCTTCGGTGTATATGTAGATGGTGACAGTATGGAGCCTAGATATCATAATAAGGATCTCATCTGGATTGAACAGACAGCATGCCTTGATGATGGCGAAATAGGTATTTTCTATCTTGATGGAAACGCATATGTGAAGAAATTTCAGAATAACAGACTCGGAACCTACCTCATATCACTGAATAAAAAATATGATCCAATCCCGGTTACAGAGAACAGTTCCTTCAAAATATTCGGCCGTGTTCTTTCATAAGTTCTTTTTTGGGAACACTTAAAACTGTAGGATTATTATAGCGGAACAGACCTGAACAATTCTGAATTTGGAGGTGCATATATATGAATACTGATATGGATATGGATATAGACATAAACACCATGACAGACACAATTACCTGCAGACTTGTTGAAGCGAGGGCAGATCTTGGCATTACCCAGAAAGAACTTGCATCAGCAACCGGCATCAGCCTGAAAACTATTGCCAATATCGAGTCAAAACAGCATATTCCTTCTCTGCTATACGCCATGAGAATTGCAGATTTTTTTCACAAACCGGTAACAAGCCTGTTCTGCTATCATCCTGGTGTTCAGCAGACTCCCTCTAAAGGAGATGATCTGAATGAATAATAAAAAAATGTTAGATTTCCAGACAATCGCTGTTGATTTTGATGGCACTCTCTGCTACAGCAAATGGCCGGGGCTTGGTCAGCCAAACCTGGCACTTATTGAATATCTCCGGGAATGGAAACGCAATGGCAATAAACTCATTCTCTGGACCTGCCGTGCGGGGGAAGCCCTGTCAAAAGCTGTCGAATGGTGCCGGGAACAGAATCTTGAATTTGATGCCATCAATGACAACCTTCCGGAAATCATCGAATTCTATGGACACAACAGCCGGAAGATTTCCTGTGATTACTATATCGACGACCGGATGCTGCTTCCGGAAAACGCAAAGGCATAGAACCCGTAATGGGGCTATGCCTTTGTGCTTATTCTGTAATATTCAATTCTATTTCTGCTGCCTTGGCAAATTCTTTTTTTCTGTCCAACAGTTCATTTTGCTCCTGTTCAGACAGGCAGTTGAAAATTTCCTCGTAACAAAAAAGAGACGGTCAATACACTCTCATGTACTAACCGCCATCAACAATCCTTCTGCTATCTTTCATCATTTTTTGACTTTTCCATATTCACTTTTTTCTTTTCCTGTGGAATTTGTTTCGCCAGTTTTATTTTTTCTCTCACAGACGTCTTTTCCAGTTTTTTCTCTGCTGCCTTCTCCTTCAGATACTGTTCCGCTGATTCCAGATACTCTGTCAACGGTCCTGTCTTGTCCACCGTGATAGGATTGATGTCTACTGCAATTCCTGCAATCGCAAATCCCTCCTCGTGCAGTATATTAAAAAAATCGTCTTCCCTGATTGTTCCTTTATAGTCCACCACAACATCCAGGTCTGAACCGATTTTCTCAATGCCCCGGCATCTACTACCTGATAGAATCACATTTTCCACCTTTACATCAAGTTTATTTTCTATAATCTTTGCCTGCACATAATAAGACACCATCTCCTCGATCTCTCCGGTATTCATTCCGTCCACCGGATGAAAATGTTCCTCTGTCTGCTCCCGGAAATCTTCAATCACTTTTGCTGAAAGCATATTTTCTTTTTGGTTAAGCTCAGTCCAAAGTTTTCCAATCACGTGATTTAGGTTGGGATTATCATTTTCCATCAGTTCAAAATGCATCTCCTGACAGTCTGATAATGAAGCCAGTTTCTCTATTCTATTGTGATAGGTTCTGTACTGCACTTCATCCAACAATTTTTCTTCTAGCCTGAATGCTTCACTTCCTGTAATTCTATCCCAAATATCATTCTTTTCTGCTCGGATGACAAGACCATATCCGTCATCATGCCTCTGCTGTACCATGTGAATGATATCCTTTTCTCCGTTGATCTTGCATGAGAAATCAAATTCATTATACCCTGCATCCCAGTAATATCCTGCCTGTGCCAATCTGATATCTGTTACATCTGCTGCCATAACCATTCCCTGCTCTATATCTTTTGTCTCTGTATTTCTATCTTCCATCCTGTTCTCCTTTTCTTAAAATAGCGGCTCTTTAAGGCCGCAATCGTTATTGCTTCGCAAGTTAGCAAGCAGTGCCCCCGTACGTACACGGGCGCGTTTTGCTTGTTGGAGGCACATCCCCAATCCCCTTAGAATGTCATCTTCGATGACAAACTGCGCCCTCACTTCGTGAGTGCTGATATATTCCTGCTCTGCTGGAATATAAAAAAGAGGGCAACCTCCAATTTATATTTTTGATGATTGCCCGTATGCTTACCTCGCCTGCTGCCGTTTCTTTTTCATGTCTTCCTCTATGTCCCAGCTCTGCTGAGCAGCATAGAAGGATTCCACATTTTGCTTCGCTATCTGATAATCCCGCATCTCTTTTTTTATTTTCTTGTATTCACTGTAAGCTGCCTTTTTCTCTGAAAGCAGTCTTGCAAATTCCTCATTCAGATCCTTTACCTTCGGAATTTTTCCATCCGGCAGTTTTGAAAATGCTTCCTTGGCTGCCTTATGAAGAGTGATTTCATCCCGGTGTGCCTCGAAAAATTTCTTACTGTACCCTGATTTTCGATAGGCAATGTACGTTTCCCTGGTCTTGGCATAATTGATAATGTGAGTCTTGATCACTTTATTTGCTGCCATCTTCTCCTCTGCATCTTTGATGGTTTTCATAAGCTCATGGTATTTTGCAGAACTCCCATCAACCAGTGCATCCAGCGTTTCCTTATCGTGAATATCATGCTGCTGTAAAAACAGAATAGATTCCGCAAACTGTTTCACATTATATTTTTTCGCCCACTGGACATAGCCGCCGTTCTTTCCCTGTGCCATTTTTTCCTGAATATCAACTACCAGATCAAACTTGCGCTTTTCCGGTTTTGCTTCTTTCCGGTCCGGTACTTTTTCATTTCTTTCAGGAGGCTCTTTCTCTCCGGCAATCACTTTTTTCAGATTTTCTTCTGTAAAATCCTCTCCAAGTGAACGGAACCGAATGAAACGTTTCTGCTCTTTTCCACAGACTGCGGTGTGCTTTCCACGTTTGATCTCATATCCTTCTGCCTGTAGAAGTTTTAGAAGTTCTTCAAAATCTGCCGGCTTCTGATCCAGGCATTTCAGAATGTCTTCCCGGATGACATCCCTCATGCTCACACGATCCGGGTACTTTGTCCTCCGTTGTCTCTCACTTGGCTTTACCTTTGGAATAACAGAAAGCCCATGCTCCAGACAGATAATGTCGCTTAGTCTCTGCAATGCTATTCCGGAAAACCAGAAATCCCGAAACTTCCGGTCACATTCCAGATTGGTGGAATTGAATATGATGTGGTTATGAATATGTGCCCGGTCCACATGAGTTGCCACAATAAATGCGTGCTTCCCTTTTGTGAATCTCATGCCGGTTTCATATCCGACTTCGTTTGCTTCCTCCGGTGTGATTTCTCCCGGTTTGAAGGACTGGCGGATCTGATATGCAATCACATCTCCCTTAGGCTGCCGCCATGTCTTATGCAGATATTCTTTTTTTGCCTGAGCAAATTCCAGATCAACCAGCTCCGGATTACATTGATAAGATGAAATATATTTTCCCTCATCCGTTTTTTCTCCATTCATGGCATAATCGGTCCTGTCCTTCAGACACCGCATCACACTCCGGCCTTTATTCTGGTGCATTGCTATCAGTTTTGTTGCCGCCATCTTCCCACCTGCCTTACATAATTGCTGTCAGTCTGTCCAGCACTTTTCTCATTTCCTGCAAAATCTCTTTCTGATTTGTTCTCAGTTCTTCGATATCCTCATGATAAATGCTGCCTGTTTCGTTTGCCTTTTTTGCATACTGATTCAGATTATTGCCGGATATCTGTAAAAGGCGAAGGACTTCTTTTAAGTCAGAAAGATCCATCACAATAACATATCCATGAAGTGCCATCCGGATCATATATGCAGTGAGACTGGAAATTCCAGCCTCCTGCATACGCTCATGAATCTGCCTGAGTTCATCTGCTGTCACTCTCAGCTCAATTCGTTTTGATCTTTCTACCATCCCTGAAACTCTCTTTCAAAACAACATCCCGGAACTGGCTTTCTACCCGATAAGTGGTATTACCTATCTTTTTCTTGAAATGCTCTGTATTCACTTTCTTGCTTTCTTCCATGTTCTTCTCCCTTCACGCAAAAAGGACAGCTACAAACCATTGCTTGTAAACTGCCCTCTCGCTGTTATAATGACTGTTCATTTTTCTTCCTGCTGTGTATCTGACTGCGTTGATTTTGCTCGGCTTCTCGGGTCATGGCAAGCATTTTATGGTTATGCTCAATAACCTCTGTTGACGCAAGCTCCGTAACCACTCTTGCATAGTCGGGATTGCTCTCCTGCAATTGTTCTTCCAGTTTTGCCTTTTCCGCTGTCCATTTCTTCGGTGTAATCTTCTCATCAGAGGAAAGCATTTTCTTTAATTTTGCACGATAACTGTCGTATTCTCTAAGCTCCGTTTCATGCTCCTTATCATATTTACGCTTGGCAAATCCTTTCAGCGAATTACTCGTCTTATGATACACGATATAAGGCTCATAATCACTGTATGCCACAAGCAACTGCTCCAGTCTTGCTATCTGCTCCGCAAGCTGTTGTCTCTCCGCTGACAGCTTCTCATAGGCTGGCTCTCGCTGTGTCTTAAACTCCTGCAACTGCTCAAAGCTCTCAATCTGATTTGCCACAACAAAACGCTCCATTCTCTCCTGCTCCTGCAATGACTGTCTTTGAGAAATCTTCCTCAAATATTTGCTCTTGATTACTGGCAATTCCAGTCTGCCCTTTTTGCCGACAACTGCTCTAATCATATCAAGGACTTCATTTGCAGTATTGCGTACTGCTTCAACTGGCTTGGAATTAACAAGCTTCTGCAACTGTTCCTCTGCTTTTGCCACAAGCATTTTTGCAGTAAGAATAGCCTTATTCTGCTCCATTATCCTGCGGTTGACATTCCCTCTCTCTGTCTGTATTCCTGCCCTTTCCAGCGCACTGGCTTTCTCTCCCAAATGTATCTGTGGTATGGTATCAAGCCCCTGCTCTGCAAATGACCTATGCTCCCAAAAATTCTCCCTTAATCCGTTTTTATCATTGACCGCATTTATGGTGTCAGCTAAATCCTTGCGCCACTTCCTGGCATTCTCCCTGCTGTTCCATCCAGTCACATCCTGCGTGGTGCATTTATATTGCCCATTCTTTTTTCTTATCTTGTTTCCGTCTGCGTCCAGTGCATAAATCTTCTTCTGCTTATCTCCCCATGAACCATCTTCCAAAATAGGACGCATGGTAAGCATAATATGGCAGTGAAGATTACGCTGGTGCGTATTCGGATTTTCAGAGTCATGGATGGCAAACTGCGCACACATTCCGTCATCCACAAAGTTCCTTTTCACATAATCCCTCATTACCTCTATGGCAAGCTCATAACTCCACTCATTCGGCAGATTGATTTTATATGACCTCGCCAGCTGTGCTTTGGCAGATTTACTCTCCCTCATTTCAACGGAGTTCCATAGCACCGATGGGTCTGAATATTCTGCTGGTGCATTGACCGGAAGCATGACCTCATTATGCACCAAATCCTCGGTATACTTCGGGTAATAGGTTGTTCCGTCATATTCAGAGTACATGGTAGTACGGCTGATATATGCAGATTTGTCAACTGCGGATGAACCACCTCTGCACTTTGCACCTCTTCCGATAATGGCAACTCGGGTACTTAGGTTTTTAACTGCCATAGCCACACCTCACTCTCCTGCATAGGCTGTGGCAGACCGATACTGTGGATTGTGCGGTATCGGCTGACTTTGTGGGCAGTGCAGCTCCGCTCTTTGGAGCTTCACTGAACGCAAAGTATGCAAATGGGTAGGTGCGCCCTCTGCACCGAAGGGAAAACGCAGTGTTCCCTTTTGACTGCCCTCGGCAGGCAACAGCTGTCTGCAAGACCCCTCGGAGAGCGCACATACCATTGCAGATGGTATATCTGTGCGCAACGAGAAAATCTCGTTGACTGGTCTTAGGCATTTTCGCTCTTGCCAGTACCTTCATCCCCTGCCACCTCACTTTCAGCTTTTACAACTGCATTCTCACGCTTTTCAGCACTTTCCTTTTTCACGATTTCAATAATGCGCTGGCACTGCTCCGACTTCATCCCCGAAGCAATAATTCTGTTCAGCTCCTGCTCGTCAAACTGGTAGCACTCTGGAAAGTATTTATGAACAATACCACCCATCATGTACTTGTGCTGATTTTCCTCTTTGCGCTTCTGCTGACTTGCCTTTCTCTTAGCTTCTGCAAGCCTTGCCTTTGCCTGCTCCACAATCTTCTCTGCCTTTAATACCTCTGCTGTTTTTTCATTGTTCTGTAACATAATTTCAATCTCCTTTTTCTTGATTTTTTGTAACAAAAAAGGTGGTCATGGTTTTATAATTTCCATGCCACCTTTAGGTGTTCGATATTAAATTAGTTCTTTGCCATAATAAATCTCATCTATTCGACAAATTGGAATTTGTCAATACCTATTACCATAAAGATATTTATTTGAAATTCTCTTTTGTGTTTCCAAATATTTTGTAACGTTTTCATCATAATCAGGATAATTATAACCAAGTGAATCTGCCACTTTTTTAGATATTTTTTTGAACAAACATAGACACAAATCAAACGATTTCCACATTTCTTCATACGAACTCATTGAATATGTATTTAGTAAGTTATCCCACAATTCTTTTGAAATATGCTTATCTAAAAATTTATAGTTTTTACCCAAACTGAAATTAAATCCTTTTTCAGTACCGACATACCAACTAATCATCCTAAGAAGCTCATGACGTAATACTTCATTCATATGGTCTATTGCAAATAGTATTTCACCACGAAGTAAGCCCTTGGATACATATGTTGCAACATTCCAAAATTCGTTACAACAGTCATCAAACTTTCTTTCTGTTGGACACTTAATGTAATAATCTTCATCTGTGGGAACTATTTCTGTTTTAATCATATTATCTTTATCTAACATGATTTTTACAAGTTTATCGCGAGTAAGATACTCCTCAAGCATTGAAACAGGTAACAAAGTTAAATCAATCTTTACACCATCATCAAAAAGCATTATATAAGAAAATCCTTTTTCTTCTGGAGGAAATAATTCCATATCTTCAGGTTTTTGCATCATAATTCTGTTACCAAAAACACTAAGCCAGTCATCGCTTTTCAAAAATTCTCCCATATCTATAACAAAAAAAGTAATATCATAATCTTGAAGATTGTCTTTTGGTATATTAACATTAGTGCGAGACCCCTCAAGAGTTACAATTCTAATTCTCTCATCTTGAAAAGCAAAATTCAAAACTAAATCGTATATTTCTTTTTCAGTCCTCATTTCATTCACCTCAATAAAATTATATCACAAAAAAAGATTGATTCTAACTGTTCTTATAATTTGATAACCGCATCAAGGCAGAGCGTAAGTGCATATTCGTATGCATTACCGCCCCAGTTTCTTTCGTCGTATTTGTCAACATCTGCAAGACTGTCTGCGGTATAAAGTATCATACCCCAGGTTGCCCCTCTGAAATCAGCACAGGCCGCCAGAGCAGAACATTCCATTTCTACAACTGCACAGCCTTCACTTTTGCGATAAGCCACCTTTTCTTTGGTTTCACGGAAAAATCCATCCGTTGACCAGGTTATAACCTCCTGATATTTCATACTATGCTCAAGAATGGTTTCTTCAATTGCTTTTCTTGCCTTCTCGCTGATTTCCACAAATCGAGAAGGGGGCGCATAGTGATAAGATGTTCCCTCATCACGCAGAGCCTTGTTTGGTACGAGGAATGTACTTTCGGGGAACTTTTCCAGAGCACCGCAACTACCTGCCGAGATTACCTCTCTTACACCATAACCAATCAGCCAATCAAGTATCTGTGTGGCTGCTGCCGCACCAACGGGTGCTTGACAAAGCACAATGTCCTCACCCTTGTATTTGGTGATGTAAATGGGATAATGCTTCGTTGCACTCTCAAAAGTGGATACCTGTTTGGTATCACTTTTACTGGCATATTCATCTATGTAAGCACCAAGAAATGCGAACACACATTTCTTGGGTAAGTTCAAACCAAGATTTTCATGAGTGGGATTAAGAACTGCTGTCTGCTCTGTATCAAACTCCAAAATCGGTATTTCGTTTTTAATAATAGCCATACTATCTCTCCGTCAAATTCAAGTTGATATTTCACTTATTTTAGGAAATTTAATAACTGTTATAGTTGATTATCAAATTCCTCACAAACCCTTGAAAATACTAAGTTTGTAGCAAGTGAACTTTCCCTTACTCTTTCCCTTGTATTAT
>OJLA01001888.1_pt1 | contig 13207 bp, 10 predicted proteins | sample 1596611 | NCBI WGS metagenome assembly OJLA01 (sample SAMEA4350168, study PRJEB24818) | metagenome | biome: human; feature: gut; material: faeces | place: Denmark | collected 2013-09
TTGGTAAACGAAATACACAATATTTTCTTTTCATCTAAACCATTTTCTGTTAAATATTTTATTTTAGCGCATATTGTAAAAGTTTTACCACTACCTGCTCCTGCTACTACTAGGTAACTTCTTTTTTTACATTTTATAGCTTTTATTTGATATTTATCTAAACTTATATTATTAAAACAATATTTGTTCATAATAATATTATTATTTATGTTGAATTTTTTTCCTAAAAAAAAAACTTCGAAAGTCTTTTATTTTGCTATTTTAACTGTATTTTCTTCTTCTATTCTATTTTTTAAACCTTCATTATATCCAACTTCATAAGCATTTTCTAAGAATGGATCATTAAAATGAATATTTTCATTCAAGTGTAATGAAAGAGGTTGTCCTGTTTCAGGATATCCAGTTATATCTATTCCCTCTGAAAACTCTAACATTCTAAAGAATGTGTACATTAATCTATCTGTCATATGATGTTGAAAGTCATGAAGCTCTTCTTCACTTTTTGTTCCTTCTAAAACATATCGTCTGTATCTTAAAGGCATAAATTCTGGTACTTCAACATCTTTTATTCCGCAACCATTTAAAAGCCCAATTGTAAGTATTAAAGAGTATAAATGACTTGGATTAAACATTCTAAAGTTTTTACTTTTTGGAGTGTTTTCTTTAATTTTAGCTTGTATTTCCTTATTAGCTTCAGGGTCCATCATTTTGCCTTGAGGTGATTGGATTGCAAAAATATTGGCAACTTTTTTTAATCCATCATCTTCTATTCCTAGTCTTACATTTGGAAGTTCTACTCTATTTCTTTCAAGCATAAAACTTAAATAAAATGGTGTTTCATAGGCAAGTTCTGCCTTTTTATTCATAAGAAATAGATTATCGTAGAATACCTTTCCTATTTTCTTAGGTAACCCTTTATAGTAATCTAGTGGATTATCTTCAAAAAAGCTTTGATATTTGCTAAAGAAATACTCCAAGTCACAAGTATCCATAGCATTGGCATTTATTAGAGTCCATCTTAGAATTTCTCCAATTGCATCTTTTTTATCAAACATAACATCAAGTGGCTTTCTAAAGAATGAATCACTTTTACTAACTGTCTCAATATAGTTTTTTAATATTTTCTCTAAATTATCTATATCGTTAATGTACAATGATGGCATATCATCTTCCTTATTAGATTCAAAATCAATACGATAACTTTTACCATTATTATAAATTAATACTCTTGCTGGATCTTCTGACAAAAGTTTTCTTATTTGTTCAAATAAAATAGATGTATATTCATGACTATCTATGTTTTCATTAAATGAATTTACATAATCTTTAACAAAATCATTTAACCTAAGTAAATCAGAATCATTTTTTAAATTTACAATAATGTTTTGAAAATATCTTATTACTTCTTTAAAATAATTAAATTCATCTTCTTCACCATCAACATATTTTTCATATTTTCTTCTTATTTGATATCCTAAAGTTGATTGGATATATGATTTTAAGTCATTTTCTAGTTCATCTTTGTCAACTCCATTAGTCTTTAATCCTTTTTCTTTTAATAAAAGATCAAGAAAAATGATAACTAAATAGTTCTTCTTATTAGTTTCACTCATAATACCACTTCCTACCTATAGTAATAATATACCTTTTTTTATTTGGGAAATACAATATGTTTTGCGTTTTTTGTCAAATTTAGCACTCTTTGTTGACAAGTGCCAAAATAGTGATATAATGTTACTAGTTAGGAGGGATTATATTATGAATGGACAAAATCCTTTTCAAGAAAATTTAGAAAATGTATTAGAAAAATACGGAAGAAATGTTACTCTTCTTGCAAAAGATGGTAAGATTGATCCAATTATTGGTCGTGATGATGAAATTAGAAGTCTAACTAGAATTCTTTCAAGAAAGACAAAAAACAACCCAGTATTAATTGGTGAAGCAGGTGTTGGTAAAACTGCCATTGTTGAAGGTCTTGCGCAAAGAATTATTAAAGGTGACGTTCCAAATAGTTTAAAAAATAAAACTATTTGGGAACTTGATATGGGAAGCTTAGTAGCTGGTGCAAAGTATCGTGGTGAGTTTGAGGAAAGACTTAAAGCAGTTTTAAAAAAGGTTACTGAATCAGATGGTGAAATCATCATGTTTATCGATGAAATTCACTTAATTGTTGGAAGTGGTGCATCAGAAGGAGCGATGGACGCATCTAACATGTTAAAGCCTATGCTTGCTCGTGGTGAATTACACTGTATTGGTGCTACTACTCTTAACGAATATCGTAAGTATATCGAAAAAGATAGTGCTCTTGAAAGAAGATTTCAACAAGTACTTGTTAAAGAACCTACTGTTTTAGATACAATTACTATATTAAGAGGATTAAAGCAAAGATTTGAAGTATATCATGGTGTTAATATTAAAGATAATGCTTTAGTGTCTGCTGCTACTTTATCTAATAGATATATTACTAATAGATTCTTACCCGATAAAGCTATTGATTTGGTAGATGAAGCTTGTGCAACTGTAAAAGTTCAAATGGAAAGCGTGCCAACAGAACTTGATAATCTAACAAGGAAAATAATGCAACTTGAAGTTGAAAAAGAAGCTTTAAAGAAAGAAAAAGACGATTTTTCAGTTAATCGTGTTGTAGAAATAGATAATGAACTTGATACTTTAAAAGAAAAAGAAAAAGCACTAAGAGACTCTTGGGAAAGTGAGAAAGATATCAATAATAAAATTAATAAAAAGAAAGAGGAAATAGAAAGAAAAAATCACGAACTAGAACGTGCAGAAGATGAGTATGACCTTGAGAAAGCTGCTATTTTAAAACATGGTACTATTCCTACTCTTCTTAAAGAATTAGAAAGCTTAGAAGCACAAAACAGAAACGATATTTTAAGTGACACAATCGATGAAGAAAGTATAGCTGCAATTATTTCTAAATGGACTAATATTCCGGTTAGTAAATTAGTTGGAGAAGAAAAAGAAAAACTACTTCATCTTGAAGATAATATGAGAAAAAGAGTTATTGGTCAAGATAATGCTATTAACCTTGTAAGTGATGCAATAATTCGTGCAAGAAGTGGTATTAAAGATCCAAATAGACCTATTGGTTCATTTATCTTTTTAGGTCCTACTGGAGTTGGTAAAACAGAAGTTGCTAAGACTCTTGCTTACGAACTTTTCGATGATGAAAGACATATTGTTAGAATTGATATGTCTGAATATATGGAAAGTTATTCTGTATCTAGATTAATCGGTTCTCCTCCTGGATATGTTGGATATGATGAAGGTGGACAATTAACTGAAGCTGTTAGAAGAAATCCTTATAGTATTGTCTTATTTGATGAGATTGAAAAAGCTCATAAAGATGTATTTAATATCTTACTTCAAATTCTTGATGATGGAAGACTTACTGATTCTCAAGGAAGAACAGTAGATTTTAAAAATACAATTATTATTATGACTTCTAATCTTGGAAGCGATTATATTCTTGATAATGTTGAAAATGCCGAAAAATTAGTAATGCAAGAATTAAAGAATACGTTTAAACCAGAATTCTTAAATAGAATTGATGAAATAATAACATTTAAATCTTTATCAAAAGATATTGTCTATAAAATACTTGATAAAATTATAAGCGATATTAATAATAGATTAAGTGAAAAGAAACTTACAATTGAACTTACTGATAATTCTAAAAAGTATGTTATCGATAACTCATATGACGAAAAATATGGAGCACGACCAATTAAAAGATTTGTTTCAAGAAACATTGAAACACTTATTGCTAAAGCAATAATTAACGAAGAAGTTAAATTTGGTGATCATGTTATTATCGATACACAAGATGATAAACTATGTATTAAAAAATAATGAATAGTAAAAGATGTATAACTTACATATCAAGTTACACATCTTTTTTAGTGTTATTTTATTTTATTTATTATTTCTTGATGTTCTTTACTATTTAAATAGCTAGGATCTAAATAATCGTTATAATTTTTTTCTATCTTTTCAAGTTTTAATCTTAATATTTTTCTTACTGATTCATCTATTCTTTCTTCAGTTATTTTTCCATCATTTAAAGCATCTTTTACAGATTTCAAGCATTTTCTTGATGATGATGGCATAAGAAGAATATCTACTCCTGCTTCTACTGCTTTTCCACATATTTCTTCATCACTATAATAATTTGTTAAAGCTTTCATGTCTAGTGCATCAGTTACTACTAGTCCTTTATAATTTAATTCACCTTTTAAAAAGTCTGTTATAAGTGTTTTAGAAAGAGATGCTGGTACATTATTTTTAGTTATTTCTGGAACTGCTAAGTGTCCTATCATTATTACACTTGCGTTATTTTCAATAGCATCAATAAATGGTACTAGGTCAGAATTTATTAATTCATCTTTATTTTTACTTACTATTGGTAAGTCTTTATGAGAATCAACCTCTGTATTGCCATGTCCCGGGAAGTGCTTGTATACTGCAATTACGTTGTTATCCTCTAGTGCTCTAGAAAGAGTTAGACCGTGTCTTGATACAAACTCTGGACTACTTCCAAATGACCTTTTACCAATTACTGTATTATTAGGATTTGAAAAAACATCAATAACAGGAGCAAAATCCATATTTATTCCAAAGACTCTTAACTCCTCTGCAATTACTTTTCCAACGTCATAAGTAAGTTTTTCATCATCTTTTTTTCCAACTTCTTGCATATATGGAATATCAGTAACGTCTTTATCAGTAAGAGCTAGAAGCCTTTGAACGTTTCCACCTTCTTCATCTATTGCGATAAACATAGGAATATTACTTGATGACTTAATTTCTTTAATTAGCTTTAAAGTATTTTCATATGTAGTTATATTTTCATTAAAAAGGATAAATCCACCAGGCTTCACACTTTCTAAAGTGCTTTTCAAAGTGTTATCCATATATGGATTTCTATAGTAAACAATCATCATCTGAGCAATTTTTTCATCTGTTGTCATATTGCTCATCATTTCATCAATTCTTAAATCTATTTCATCTTTATTTTTATCACTTACGCTAGGAGGCGTTTTTTTCTCTTCACTTTTAGAACACCCTACTAGAAATAATACTAAAAGCAACAATAATATACTTTTCTTTTTCATATTTTTTCCTCTTAAAAAAAACATTTGCTAAAAAACAAATGTTTATCTTCTTACTACCATTTCTACTACTCTTTTTACATTTGTCTCATTAAATGGTTTTTCAAGGATTGCTTTAACTGGATAATCTTTGGTTAATTCAATTACTTTTGAAGCGTCAGTTCCTGTTATTATAGCTACATTTACTTTTTTAAACATATCGTTTGTTTTCATAAACTTCAAAACACCATAACCATCTACATTAGGCATATTTAAATCTAGTAGTATTCCTGCTATTTCTTCTGTTAATGTTGATAATTTATCTATTGCAACTTGCCCATCTTTGGCAACAATTACATTATATGTATCATTAAATATCTTGGAAATAAAATTAGAAATTACATTGGAGTCATCTACTACTAATATAGTACTATTAGGCTTATGGTTATTTGCATTTTGAACATCATCGTTCTTTTCATAATCCCATCCCATGTACTCTCTAACTACTTTTGACATTTTTTTAATTTCAGTTACTAATTCGTTATAATTGTCATAAATATAATACATGTCATTTTCTTTACTTTTCATTTCATGATTATATGCAAGTTCTGCAAGATGTTCAAATCCAAAATACTTAGCATCACTTTTCATAGAGTGAACTAATATTGCATAATTTGCCATATCGGCATTAGCTTTATATTTTTCTAATTCCCCAAGACGACCTTCTACGCCTTCTAAAAACTCATCTAGATTATCATTATATGTAGCTAGATCTCCAAATAATTCTAGACTCTTATCTAGATTTACTCCATTATCTGTTAGTATTCTTGTATCAAACATATTTATTCTCCTTATAACACATCAATTATAACATACTTTAGTTATTCTTGTTATAATTATTAATTATTTCCTTTAATTCATCAAAATTATCTATATCTTTTCTTATTATTAACTTTTTTTCTTTAATTTTACTTTGTAAATTTAACTTAAAAACAAAGAATAAGCCTTTTTCTTTCCATTCAATTGTATTTGCTTTTACTTTTACTATAAGTCTAGTTTTAGTATTTCTTGTAGAAAGAACTTCTAAAACTTCACCATAATTAATGCCTTCTTCTTTTTTTATGTTTTTTATAATTTTTTCTGTTACTTCTTCTTCACTTTGTTTTTCATTTGCTTTAAAAATATAATCTAAACTTCTTTCATCGTAAAAGTCTAAATATAAAAGTTTATTGTCTTTTGTAATAAAAAGAACATTTTTATGATCTATTATTTCGCTAGTAAGTGTTCCAATGGCTACTAATATAGAAATAATTGATGTTCTTAAAATATTTACATCTATGTCTTTAAATTCTGATAAAAAGCCAAAAGATAAAAAGAAAACTGCAAAAGTTAGAATAAATATTATTATTACCTTTAAAAAGTTTATTTTTTTATACCACTTTACTTTATTATTCTTAAATCTATATAATTTCATAATTACCTCTATAGTTCTTTTATAAATATATCTGTATCTTTAATTTTCATATTTTGATTTTCATATAATTTTCTTGCGTAGCAACGTTTTTTGTTTGATGTTAATTCGATATAATTCATCTTTTCTTCTTTAGCAAGACGCTCTATTTCTTGAAACATCATAGTACCTAGTCCTCTATTTTGATAAGTATTGCTTATTGCTACATAATCTAAATAGAATCCCTTTTTCTTTTTAATTGGGTCATTTTTCTTTGTAATAATAGTAACACCAATTACTTTATCCAAATCTTTTAATAATAATACTCTTTGATTTACATCTAAAGACAAAGTACTATATTTGTTTTCATAATTAAATGCATCATTAATTAAGTTTACAACTTCTTCTTGTTCAGTAGTTAAGAAAGTAAATGTTATATTTTTATTTAAATACTCTTTTACTGCTTCAATTGTATCATTAATTACCCCTTCTCTAGTACAAGTTTTTTTACTTTCGTTTAAAAACTCTAATATTTTATTTTTACTTACCCATACAAGAGTAAACTCTCCTTTTTTTTCGTCTTCTGTTAAAAATGTTTTTTTAATATTTGGTTTTATTTCGTCTTCTACTTCGTAATAATGTTCAATTGTTTTCGTATTGATATTTTCTTCTGGATAATTTTTACTATAATGAGTAATAGAAAGGATTTCTTCTCTTTCTTTTTTTTCTATTATAGCCCCTACTTCTTCTTTTATTTCTCTTACAAGGCACTCTTCAAAAGTCTCTTTTTCTTCAACATGACCTCCAGGAAGATGGTAGTTGTTGTTAGAACAACACAAGAGAATATCACCATTTTTGTTTGTGATAATTGCTTTTGATCTTCTAACATATCTATTTATATCACTATCTTTTAAATCATCTTTATTATATACTATTTTTTTCATAATAACCTCTATATATAGCATAACATAATTTAGTCTATAATGTGGATTTTTTTAGCTAATAATTTTTTTTACAAAAAAAACATCCCAATTTCTTGAGATGCTTCTATTTTTACTTTGCAATAAACTCACAAACTAAATTACTTATTTCAGTTGGATTTTCAATTGGTAATCCTTCAATTAATCTTGCTTGTGCATAAAGAATTTTTGTGTACTTTTCAAGTCCTTCTTTATCGTTTTTATATAAGTCTTGAAGTTTTGCTACAATTGGATGGTTTTCATTTATTTCTAGAACCTTTTCTGCTGTTATTCTTTCATCTGTTGGCATAGCATTTATTACTTTTTCCATTTCAACAGAAACATTTCCTTCTGATGTTAAGCATACTGGATGGTTCTTTAAGTTTTTAGTAAATCTTACGTTTTTAATATCAATTGCTTTTTTCATTACTTCAAACATATCTTTGTTTTCTTTGTTTGCTTTTTCAAGTTCTTTCTTTTCTTCTTCAGAATCAAGATCTAGGTTTTCTGTTGCAACGTTAGCAAACTTCTTACCTTCATATTCTCTTAATGCTTGAAGAGTAAATTCATCAACATAATCAGTACAATATAAGATTTCATAATCTTTTTCTTTTAATTTATCAGTTTGTGGTAATAAATCAATCTTATCAGTTGTTTCTCCACAAGCATAGTATATCTTATCTTGTCCTTCTTTCATTCTTTCAGTGTATTCTTTTAATGTAACAAGCTTCTTCTCTTTAGATGAGTAGAACATCAATAAGTCTTTTAATGTGTCATTATTTTGTCCAAAAGCATTATAAATTCCAAATTTTATATTAATTCCAAATGTCTTGAAGAAGTTTTCATAATCTTCTCTTCTTTCTTCTTGCATTGTTTCAAGTTCTTTTCTAATTTTAGATTCAATGCTTTTAGCAATTGTCTTTACTTGATTATCTTGTTGTAGTATTTCACGAGATATATTAAGTGATACATCTGGAGTATCAACAAGACCTTTAACAAAGCTGAAGTAGTCTGGAAGTAATTCTTTACATTTTTCCATTATTAGAACTCCATTAGAGTAAAGTTCTAGTCCTTTTTCATAATCTTTTGAATAGAAATCATATGGTGCTTTTGATGGGATATACATTAATGTATTATAGCTACATTTTCCTTCTACACTTGAGTGAATAACACTTAATGGTTTTTCATAGTCATAGAATTTATCCATATAAAATGAATTGTATTCATCTTCTTTTATTTCGTTTTTATTTTTCTTCCATAGAGGAATCATACTATTGATTACTTCTTCTTCAGTATGCTTTTCTACTTCATCGCTATCTTCTTTTTTGTGCTCATGTGTTAAATCCATTTTAATTGGATATTTAATATAGTCAGAATACTTTTTAATTAATCCTTCGATAGTGAACTCTTCTAGATATTTTGAATAGTTTTCATCTTCTGTATCTTTCTTTAGGTGAAGTGTTATTGTAGTTCCACATTCATCTTTATCACATTCCTCAATAGTGTATCCATCTGCTCCACTTGACTTCCAAACATGAGCTTTTTCATCTTGGAACTTTTTACTTACAACTTCTATTTCATCACTTACCATAAAAGCTGAATAAAATCCTACACCAAATTGTCCAATACACTCTGTTTCTTTGTTTTTATTTTCTTCTTTAAATAAAAGTGTTCCAGATTCTGCTATGGTACCTAGATTATTTTCAAGTTCATCTTCATTCATTCCAATACCATTATCTTTAATAACAAGAGTATTGTTTTCTTTATCTATTTCTACTTTAATATAGAAGTCATCCTTATCTAGTTTTACTTTTCTATCTGTAAGAGATAAATAATATAGTTTATCTATTGCATCACTAGCATTAGAAATTAATTCTCTTAAAAATATTTCTTTATTAGTATATATTGAATTTATCATTAAGTTTAATAACTTCTTTGATTCTGCTTTAAATTCTTTTTTCTTTTTCATGTTATCATCCTTTCTTGACTAACAATTTAATGGTATCACCATTTTTAGCACTTGTCAACTCAAACTGCCAACAAAAAAAGTCATATTAAATATATGACCTTTTATCTTGTTTTATTTTTTTCTTTTAATAATTCTTTTGTTGATTTTATACCATGTTGAATAGTTTTTACAAGTACAAATCCACATGCTGCAAGAAGGAATAACTGGTTTGTCGCAAAAGCTAGATTTGTTACTGCAAGTGTTACAATTCCATGTCCTGCTACATTTAGTACTAGTTCTGTTCCTGATTTAGTTGTTTCGTAAATTTTCTTTTCATTTACTTTTAAATTTTTGATAGATGTTGATGCTTTTTGTTGTGTTGTACTTGCTTGGTTTAAAATATTATTTTTAACATTATTTGCTTTACTAACAGCTTCTTTAAGCATTTTACTTTCCCTACTTTCTTAGATTTAATTTTTTATCATCTAAACCTTGTTTTAAATATTTATTTCTTACTTCAGAGTATGCCTTAGGTAAGAAAGGAATTTTTCTTTTTTTCATATATTCAATTATATTAATTTTGTCTTCATCTGTTAAAGTATAACCATCTATTATATAATTTGTACTCATTATATTATTTTCAGTTATCATTGGTTGTAAGTTAACAAAATGAAGTTTATTGATAGTTGCATAATTTAAAACTGTTTCTGCATTTTCTCTATCAATAAAATATAATAACTCTCTATATCTTGTACTTAACTGAGCATTTACTTTGACATTAAAATCTTTTAAAACTTCTTTTGATGTTAAATCATCATAGAATGGTAAATTGGCATAGTACTCTACTGGATCAAAAGCTGTGTTGTCACTTAATTTTCCGTTTTTTGATCCTTCAATTAAGTTATTTACTTTTCTTATTACATCTTGTTTTCTTAGCTCAATATTAGAATTTACTTTTTCTAAATATTTAGCATATAAATCCTCATTTAGTGTTTTAACTATCTCTACAAATCTTTCAAATTGTGTTTTGTTTAATCCATTAATTTCTAGAAAATCACTTATATAAGGAGAGTCTTCATAATTAATAAAATCCTCTACAAAACCACAAGCATAAACATAGTCATCAAAATAACCTTTTTCTTCAAGTTTTATAAGAGATGTTGCTTCTTTAATTAATCCTTTTTCTTCACAAGCTTGATAATACTCTTTAATTGCATTGATTTTTCTAACAAAATAACCTACAACTTTATCATCACTATATCTTTCAAGATCACTGAACTGACAAATGAAATCTTGCGAATTTTTATATAGTTCGTGCATTTTTGCAATTTTTCTAACATCTAGTTCATCACTTTCGTAGATTTCTATCATTTTCTCTAGTCTTTTTGCTCTATCGTAGTATTTTTTTTCTTTTTCAATTCTATCTAGTTTTCCACTAAAATATTCTAAAAGATGTTTTATTTTAGCGCTATCTTCTTCACCATTTTTAAACTCCATATTACCCTCTCACTTTCTTTAATACTTTAGGTTCATTATAAATTGTTAGATTGTGTTGAGCTCTTGTACATGCTACATAGTATAAATATTTATCTTCTTCTTGATATGGATTTTCTTTATCATTATAACTTATAACAGCATCAAATTCTAATCCTTTTGCTATATAAGATGGAGAGACAAAGGTAGAACCATTTAGTTCTTTATTATCACATATTACTTCTATATCCACTAAATCTTTTAAACCTTCATAAATTGCTTTTGCTTCTTTAGAACTTTTTGTAACAATACAAATTCTATTTAAACCTTGTTCTTTTAATTTTAAAACATCACTTAACAATTCTTTAAATAGTTCTTCATAAGACACCTCTTTAAATTTTACAGGAACATCCATACCAGTTCTTACAGGAACTATTTTATCATTATTTACAATATCACTTGAGTAATCAATTATTTCTTTAGTAGATCTATATGATTTATTAAGCTCTAAATACTTTGTGTCCACTCCTAATAATCTTTTCATCTCTTCTAATGAATCATATTTAAAGAATGGATTAATAGTTTGATTTACATCACCTAAAGCTGTAATTGTTGCTCCTCTAAACATTTTTCCAATCATTTCCATTTGTAATGGTGCATAATCTTGACATTCATCAATTACTAAATGGTGAATGATATCATTATCTGGGTATCCTTTCATTTCAAAATTTAAGTAAAGCATTCCTAATAAATCAGGATATCCTAGTAATTTAGCATTTAGTTTTTTACCTTTTTTACCATAAGCTTCAATAAATTCTTCTGATTCTACAAATTTATTATACAAAATTCTTGGATCAATTGCAGGTTTTACTAGGTCTTTAGCTATTTTAGATCTTAAAGCAGATCTGTTTATACTTACATATTTTTTTATTATTGTTGCTACATAATCGGCAATACCATCAATTTTTTCTTGTAAGCTTTCGTTTCTTGAGCCTCTTAAATCTACTAATTGATTCATGTATTCTTTTGGAATAGTCTCATTTCTATAGGAAAAATCATCATTAAATCTATAAGAGTCAGTTATTCTTTTTATAAATTTATCTAAGGCATCTTTATATTCTTTTGAAAAGCAGAATCTATAATAATTATTTTCCTCTTCTGTATTAATTCCGTCATAGTATTTTGATATAAATTCTGTATAACTTTCTAATCTATCAAATTTATTTACAAAGGCATTAGCAAAATCAGAGAATGTTGTTTCCATAACATTGTTTTCTCCTAGTTCTGGTAAAACATTTGATATATAATTAGAAAAAGTATCAGATGGAGAAAAAATAAGCATATTTTCTGAAGTTGATTTGTTATCGTTATAAAGTAAGAAAGCTAAACGGTGAAGTGCTACACTTGTTTTTCCACTTCCAGCACATCCTTGAACTAGTATTTTTCTATCTTTTAAGTTTCTTATTACATCATTTTGTTCTTCTTGAATAGTTGAAACTATGTTAGACATCTTATCTTTAGATCCTCTACTTAAAACTTCTTGTAACTCATCGTCATCTAAGTGAATATTACTCTCTATGATTCTTTTTATTTTTCCATCTTGTACTTTTATTTGCTTTCTTTCTTTAAGATTACAATTTATTACACCTCTTGGAGCTTTAAATGAAGTATCACCCATTTTAGAGTTATAAAAGACAGAGGCAATTGGACTTCTCCAGTCATTTATAACTACATCATTATCGTTCAATATTGATGTTAATCCAATATAGAAATCATCAGTATCACCTTCGGAAAACTTTATTTTTATTTTTCCAAAAAATGGTCTTTCTAATGCTTTTCTTAATTGTCTCAACTTTTGTAAACCAAGATTAGTTATATTTACTTGAGTATTTATTTCTCCAGCAAAATTAGCACGCTCTACATTGTCCATTTCACTTTTTCTTTCCCAGTTATATTTAGTTAAACTTTGGACATAATCTAATTCGTTTTCACAATTTTTTCCTGCTTCATCTATTAATGATTTAATAATTTTAGAAGATTCATCTAAATATTTTTGTTCTTCTTCTGCGTTATTATTTTCTAAATCCATAATCGTTTCCCCCTTTTTCATAAGATGTGTATTATAAGCCAAAAACTTAATTTTGTCAATGTTTATAAGCTTTTTTGTAGTTTTTAAGCATATATTTATATTATCAAATAAAAAGCGTTACTAACATTATAGTTAATTATAGTAACGTTTTTTTAATATCTTACTACTTTAGTATTC
>OJLA01001917.1_pt1 | contig 13097 bp, 15 predicted proteins | sample 1596611 | NCBI WGS metagenome assembly OJLA01 (sample SAMEA4350168, study PRJEB24818) | metagenome | biome: human; feature: gut; material: faeces | place: Denmark | collected 2013-09
ATATTAGCTACTTCTTCATCTTTTCTTTTACGATAGTTAATACTGTCTGCTTGACTATACATAAGTTTTTCTTGAAGTTCCATAATCTTTTTGTTAGCTTCTTCTAACTCATGATTTTCTTTATGCTTGTGTTTTTTATGATTTTCATCGTGACACTTGCACTCTTCATTTTTATCATTGTGACGCCCACACTTACACTCATCATTACAACAAGCATCATCTTTTTTAATTTCTTTTTCTTCTGTATTCATAATTCTCCTTATTCCTCAATATTAGATTTAATATATTCTAGTAAAGTTACTACTCGGTCATAATCCATTCTCTTTGGACCCACAATAGCGATTGTTCCTTCTTGTTCAGGCGTATGATATTTCGTTTTAATAACTGTAACATCATCATCTAAAGTATTTTCTTTACCAATATAAACTTTTATATCGTTATTTTCTTCTTCAATACTATCAATTATTTCTTCTTCATTATCAAGTTTACTAAAAATATCTTTAATTTTATCAATCTGATAGATTAAGAATTCATGAGAATCACAATAGGTTTTACCATCAACTTGATATGTTATCTCTGTATATTCTTTAAATGTTTGAGAGTCAAATCTCCAAGCCATTGTTCTTTTATAATCTTTATAGAAGCCTTCTTTTTTACCACTTGATCTTCCATTATGTAAATCAATAATTAATATTCCATTTTTATTTAAATGATTATAAGAATGAATTATTCCCTGTTCTAACTCGTCATAACTCTTCAAATGATTAAAAACTGCAAACATAGATATAATTGCATCATACTTCTTGTCTATATCGTAATCAAGTAAATTTCCAATAAACAAATTACTATTTACTCTTTTTCTTGCAATATCAAGCATTTCCTTATTTAAATCTACCCCATCAACTAAATAACCTTTTTTAGAAAGTAAATCAATATGTATTCCTGTTCCACATCCCACATCCAAAATCGTTTTTCTATCTTTAATTAAACTTTCTAAAAAACTTACTTCTCTTTCATACGATTTACTACTATAAAATAAATCATAATACTTTGCCATCTCTTTATACTCGTACACTTTAATACTCCTTTATAAACCAAAAGACATTACTTGTCTTCTTCAAACATTTTAATTACTGCTTCTTTATAAATATTATAAGCAGTATTATAACCATCTTTTGCTTGCTCTATATAGTTTTTCATCATAACACCACTATTTATTTCTAAAACATAGTATTTTCCATTTGTTTTAATAACATCTACACTACAAAAACCTAAGTAAAGCTTTTTAGAAATAGATGAAACTATTTCACATATATTATGTTTATCAGTATCACTAACTTCTTCATTTAATCTAGCACCTCTTGATAAATTAAATTTCCAGTCATATGTATAGTACTCTCCTTTTTTTAATATAGCATCTAACTCTTTGTTATCAATTTCTTTAAAATAGCTAGGATTAAAATCAGTAAGTAATTTCTTAATTGTTGAAACACCATCTCCAACTACTACTGGTTTTTCTTTTTTATAAATAAGTTTTATCTCATTATCTAAAACAATTGCTCTAAACTCGTTTTCAATTTCATAATAAGGACACAAACTTAAAGAATTACTTTTGTTAGCCATTTTTAAAAACTTTTCTTCTAACTCACTTAAGCTTTCAATATGTTCCACATTAACTCCACATGTCCCATGATTTATTTTTAAAACGACATTTCCATTATATTTTTCAAATAATTCTTTTAAATAATCCATATTATTACATGATAAAGCATAACTGTTTTTATTGTTAACTCCATAGACTATGTTGTGTTCAATAATTTTTATATCTTGCTTTTTTAATAATTCATACAAAGCATACTTATCATCAAATACTAAGCCAGTTCCATGCAAATTCAAATCAAATTTATGTCCTATAATAACTTTTGTAGTTTTATTACTAGATAACGCTATAATATAGTCATTAGATAATAAACTAAATTCCAAATTTAATTCTTCACTAATTTTTTTTATAATCTCTTGAAAAGTATCAGTCATAAAAATTCCTCCTTCAATATATTAACACAAAGAATTTATAATTAATATACATTCTACTTGCAACGTCATTTTGATTTTTGCCATTTTCCATTTTAAAATTTGGATGACCTTTTTGTATTTCTTCAAAGTTTTCTAGAAGATTATTATAGCAATCAACACCAAACTTTCTTTCATCAAAATCATCTATTACATTTGTATTAACACCATTATTTAAAGCAATATATTTTGCTGTAGAAATTGCTCTTACATACTTACTAGAAATAACTACATCAATGTTTTTCATTTCATCATTTAAACTTAATCTTTCTGCCTTCTTCTCGCCATTTAATGATAATATATTCTTTTCGTTTCTAAGTTGCAAACTATGATCTGTCATAAAATAATTTAGATTTTTTTCATTTTCTGAATGTCGTATCAAATAAATTGTTGTATTCATTTTCTCACTCCACTACCTCACCTAATTAACAATTAATATTAATAATTAAGGCCCTAAAATTCACAAAGTATTTATGTAGAATTAAAAATAACGATACTTTATTAATTTATATCAGCATTATTATTTTTGTTTCTTTTAAAAAAAGATAATTTTTTTGTTTTTTTCGTTTCTTCTTGTAAAGTGTCTTGCACAACTGGGTTTAAACTATCTTCTAAAATAGTTAAATTATGAAAAAATTCTACAAATTCTTGATAATAATATTCATAACTTGATCCACTTGTCCTAATTCTTACTGCATTAGTTTCATAACCTTTACTATCCTTACTTTTTGATATAGATATTTTAATAGTTTTATCATCATATTGAAATTTTAAAACGTTATCTATACCACTATCAGAATGCCAAATAATCGTTTTATTTTCTAAGTCAACAAAATCAGAAGGTAACATTGAATACTCATTTTTATAATCGTCATTTAATATATATTTTCCAATAACTCTTTTCATTAAATCTTCAAAAACAGAATATGTTTTCCATTCATTATAATCTCTTGATGTATATTTTAATTCAAGTGATGATTCATCTTGTGAAGTTGAAAACCAAATATCATCATCAACTGCTTGACTAACAGAAACTTCATTATCATTTTTTTCTAAAATAATAGTTCCATTAACTCTTCTTATTTTAAAATCGTTTTTTCCCATAATGCACTCCTAACTAGAGAATTGTTTGACAAACTATTTGCAATATAATCTCATATTGATTTATCTTAATATAATTTCACTTGAATGTAAATAATAATTCCATTTAAAAAAGATGGATTTCTCCACCTAAAATCTTTTCTTAATCTATTCTACTTTTTTTCCATTTATTTGTTATGTTTTTTAACTTATTTGAAATAATAAGGGATACTATGAGTATTACCTTCTCTGTGAGTCATTGCATAAATTACAGTATTCTTTTCATCATCAAAACCAATATAGTTTAAATAACAATCATAGTTACAAGAATTATCATTTTTAATAAATTTAGTAGTTGAATCTTTAGTATTAGTAAAACCATTTAAAGATTTAATTCGTTCATACTCTTTATCATAATCTTCCAAAGAATATTGAACAATTAACCAAACATCATATCTTGCATCTATAAATGTAGTAAATTCATATTTATATTCAATTACATTTAGATTGTCTAAACTCTGTGGAAAATATGATATATCATAAGGAAATAAATTTTTAACCTTTTCATCAAACTTTAAATAATTAGAAACATCCGTTGTGCTCGAATAAAAATAAAATCCACTAAAAACACCTGATAGCCAAAAGAATAATGAACAATATAGAGAAACAGCACATAAAAATAATCCATATATGACTTTAAAAATAGTTTTATTCTTTTTAATTAAAACAAATATGATGGAAACTATAAATGGTAAAAAAGATATGATTATTGGTTCTATAACATTTTTACCTGTAAATACTGGATATTTAAAAAATAAATAATCATTAAGAATTAATAGTAGTTCAATAATTGGATAAGATAATAGAAATAAGGAATATCTTAATTTGAGTTTTTAATAACCATTAAATAAGAAAATATACTTAATAATAATAGAATTAATATAGCAAGAAACAATAGTGACATTTTATTCCTCCTTAATATAATCACATTATAACATAGAATGTTTATTAAACAAAATACCATAGTAGTATTAGAAAATCTACCTATCCTAAAAGGCAATTTAAAAAGTGCCATTTTTATCTAAAAAAAAAGCACTTTTTTTATACCACTTGATATATCAATTTTTCTTGAAATATAAGGTTTATTTTAACTTTAGTAAAGTCACAGTCTCCACATGTGTTGTAATCATTATATATATGTTGTCTTGTTGTTGTGTATAGTTAACTTAAATATGTTATTCTTCATCTAATAGGTCTGTATAGTAAATTATTTCTTTGTTTAAAGATTTGGCAAACTCAATTTCACTTTTTGTACTATTTCCAATATAACCATCTATATTTACAACTAAAATAGCATCAGATAATTTAATTCTCTCTCTATGCATTTTATCAAGTACTATAATCTCTTTATTCGTAAATGATTCTTTATTAGGCCTTAAAGGATTATATATAGGCATTAATACTACGTTGCCTTGTAATTCTACTTTTTCAGATATTTCCATCATTTCTTTAATAAATTTCATACTTCCACATACTGTTATTATTTTCATTTATTATACTCACCTTCCAAATATTGTTTATACATTTCGTCCATTGAAGAAATATATTCTCTATCTTGTTTAACTCTAAATTTTTCATACTCAATTTCTGCATTTTCTACTGCTTGTTTATGTGATATTTTTCCTGAATCATTTAGTATTTTCTTTTCTCTAAATTTTAATAATTTATTGGTTGTATCAATCAAATTCTGCATTCATCATTTCTTGTAATGCATCGTTAAACATATTTTTCAAAGTGCTCGATAAATCTTGTGCTGTTTTCGTTATTTTTTTTCATAATAAATCTCTCCATTTCTATTTTATCATGGAGAGATTCTTATTTACACAGATTTATTTTCAGACTCCAGTAGTTTGAATTCCAATTTCTTTTTTCAAATTTGGAGTTAAACTTCCAATAGATTTCAAGACTTCAGATAATTAACTTTTCTTACCAGTAAGCTCTCTACGGACTTCTTGAAGTTCTTCAACATTATTAGCATCATTAATTTTTTTTAATCCTTCATTACGAATTTTTTCTAATTTTTCTTTCATACTAACTTTCTTTCTATTTATCTGTGCTTTAATCTTAATTGAATGGCATGTCTTTGTTCTCTATCAAGAGAATTCATATTTGTTTCAAGTGAGCATAGATATGATAAACAATAATGATAATTTTCAACCCTCAATGCTTGATCATATAATTCTATTTCTTCTTCTGTCATATATGATGATACAGGTTTTCTATCAAGTTCTAGATTTTGTTGTAAACACATATCAATTACTGATTTTTCTGTTCTTCTTCCATTTCTTATTAGTATTCTTTCATCACAATTATCTTGTCTTAATCCTAGCATTGTTATCATGTAATCTTCATTTCCATTATTAGAAACCTTTAACACCATAACATTATCTAAGTCTAAATGTTTATTTTTATCTATTTCTTTTTTTGGTCTTCTATATTTTGAATTATTATATACTGGTGTTGATTGATAATTATTAGACATACTAGGTTGCCAGAAATATGAAATATAATCTTTAATGCTTTTAATTATAGAATTTATTACATTTAAATTATTTTCTAAAACTCCTATCATTTTAGTCCTCCTTTCTTTTTAATTTCAGAAGTCAGATTATTTATTTAAAGTGATTAATCTAAAATCACTATTAAAATCACTTTCCAAATTAACCACTTCCTTTCTATGATTTTAATAAATGTGGTGGCTTCAGTAGGAATTGAACCTACGACACAAGGATTTTCAATCCTTTGCTCTACCAACTGAGCTATAAAGCCATGAAATAAAAAAACGAGCAAACATCCATAAAGGACGAATTGCTCGTGGTACCACCTTTTTTTATAGTATTTCTACTACCTCATTATAGATTAACGCTCTTACACGATTTGACTCCATTATTGAAATTCATCAATTTGTCTTTCTAAAGTGGCTCTCAGTCGGTGACCACAATTTCCTGTATAGAGTTTCAAATTAACTACTTAGATAACTTCTCCATCAACAAATTTCCACTCGATTATATTATAAATTATTACTTTAGTCAAGCCTTGCTGTCCATTTTTATGGTATAACGCATTGTTTACTATTAATTTATAATGATAAACCATACTTATCTCTATCATATTCTTTATTATAATTATTATGGCTTTTTAAATAACTAGGAACATTTGCATAGTCAAATAATTCTTCTTTGGCAGTGCCTTTTGAAATATCGTAAACATCTTTAGAATCAAAATCTTTATTATCAAAATATTTTTTTATTTCGCTTGTAGTGGCTTCTTTTGTATTTTCATTACCAATTTGTAATAATTCCCTAAAAATGTGCTTTATTGCCTCTAAAATGGATTTTAAATAAGATTTAAGATTATTATTTTCTTGTGTTAAATTTTGATTTCTTGTAGTAAGTGCTTTAATCTCTCTTTTCATATTTTGATTTTCTTTTTCTAATATTTGATGACTTTTAGTAAAAGTATCTACTTCATTAAACAACTCTTGTAGTTTAGGTTGAAATTCTATTGCTTGTTTTGTTTCTTTGATAACTTTATTCATACTATCAAAAATTTCTTTTTCAACAAGTACGTGTTTCTTATCAAAGGGAACATTTTATTTGTTTTCATTTTTTCTTCAAGATTATTCATAGCATTATCAAGATTTTTATTGATAGTATCTACTTTATTTTCATAATATCGAGTAGTTTTCATAAACTCTCTTACTTTTTGATGTTTAGTATTACTACCTTTGATTCCTCTTTCTAACTCATAGCCTTTTTCTCTTAATCTCACATTATAAACATCTTGTAGTTCACTTAAATGAATGTTATCTTTAATATATTGATTTTTAGATATAGTATATCTTTCAGTATTCGTTCTTTTATCTAATAAAAATTCTTTTTAAAACTTTAATATTATATTCTTTATAGCATTTTAGAACACGACTTTTATAATTATAATGCTATTGATAGAATAATAGTAAAATCACTCGTTATTTCTTTATTATCTGGCAATTCTAAATCAACATACTTATTCTTGATTTTTCCTTTAAAATAAAGCAATACTGTTAATTTTGTTAATCGTGTCATATTGGACATACTTTCCACCTTGTTTGTTCTTAACGACACAAATAAACACTTCAAGTTTGTTTCATCAACTTAGTAGTGTGTTACTTATCTGGTTGTCTATGTAATGTCGCTAAATAATTTTTAATCTTTAACAACTATTTGATAGTCATCTTTATATAAAATATCTCCAACTATATCTTTATAAATTGTTACTTTAATATTTTCTTTTTTTAAATATTTACAAACTAATGGTAATGTATCGTTTTCAAATTTTTCATAACCTTTTTCAGTAAAATAAGATTTATTTTCTGAGTTATAGTAAGGTGGTTTTGGTAGCCAATTAATTTGTTTGCTAGACAGTATCTCTTTCCATACATCAATACTTACAGTTTTCTTTAAAGCATTGTAAATCCCTTCATCATTATATGTGACCCTATAGAAACAACTATGGTTATTTTGTAAGGACTTAATCATTTTATCAAAATCACTTTCTAAAGTTCGCATTTCCCTTTCTCTATAAATGTTAAATTCTCTTTCTGCTTTTTCTATAGCTTCCTCGCAAGAGATTTTACCATTACCTTCAAGTATTTTTCTCCTATTTAATTTAATTTGATTGTCCAGTTCCACTACCCAATCAGTCATTTTCATAGGCCTTTGTTCTAATGCTTGTAATTCTGCAAAATCTAAAAACTGAGATACCAATAAGTTCAATCTTTGAAGTTCAATTTCTGATAAATAATTTTTAGCAATTTTTGTATCTTCTAAAGTTACATAGTTGCCTTTAAAATTAGTCATTCCTACATATGGTTTCTCATTATTAACTCTTTCGTATATAAGTTCTGCCGCTGTATGTTCGTGGACTGCAAAATGAAGTTTATTTTGGACTGTTGCAAAGAATTTTTTAGTTATATCACTTCTTGGATTATAGTCAATACTAGTAGCATAAATATCAGTAACTTGTTGATAAAAATTTCTTTCACTAGAACGAATATCTCTAATTCTTTGAAGCAATTCTCTAAAATATCTATTACCACCATTTTTGAGTCTTTCATCATCTAGTGCAAATCCTTTTTGAATATATTCATGCAATTTTTTTGTTGCCCATATTCTAAATCTAACAGCAACATCTGATTGAACACGATAACCAAGAGCAATTATCATATCTAAATTATAGTGATCTATATTTCTTTTTACTTCTCTATTTCCTTCTTTTTGAACTAACAAGAAATTCTTGTGAGTTGAATTTTCATCTAATTCTCTATCAAGATAAATATTTTTTATATGTAAACTTATATTTTGTTGAGTTGTTTTATAGAGTGAAGCAATATTGTTTTGAGTTAGCCATACGTCTTCATCAACGAATCTAACATATACTTTTGTAGTACCATCTTTATCTTCATAAATCATAACATCATTATTATTCATTTTTTATCATCTCCTCTTGTGTCATAATGACCAAACATTCCAAGTTTAAATTAAAAGCTTTAACAATATATTCTTTAATTAACTTATTTGCCCAAACTCTAAACTTAATAGCTGTTTTAGAATTTACTCTAAAACAAATAGATATAATCATATCAAGATTATAATATTCCTTTTTTAAGTGACTTGTCTACTGCCCTCAAGTTGAATCTGTTCTAAAATGGAACAAGTTGAATTAAATCAAGTTCTTCATCATGGTATATATTACTAATATGTTTAACAATGGCAGCTAAATAAATTAGCCATTGCATTAACATTTAGCCACACATCATCATCTAAAAGTCATATATCAACTTTTGTATTACTATTTTCATCTTCATAAAATACTATATTAATATCTTAATGCATTTTATCTAAATTTCCTAATTTTTATTATCTATAAGTTATAGGAAACATATGCTCAGTAAACTAGGTGATTTATTGTTAACTATATTTTATACACTTTTTTATGTTTTTTAAGCAGTTTTATAAAAAAACAAACAAAATAATAATTTTAGCAAATCCTTATAAAATAAGGGTTTTAGCTAATTTTTTTTAGTTAGCACTGACACGCACTCAATGTGGTAAGTATTAGGAAACATATCTACTAAGGTAATCTTTGAAACATCGTAAGTTTCTTTTAAGATATTTAAATCACGAGCAAGCGTTGAAACATCACAAGAAACGTAAACTATATTAGACGCTTTAATATCTAAAACATTAAGAAGAGCTTCTTTACTCAAGCCACTTCTAGGAGGATCTACAATAACTAAATCAATACCCTTAAATTTTTCTTTCACAAGGCCAACATCACTACATAAAAAATTAATATTGGAGATTTTGTTTAGTTCTTTATTGTAATTAGCATCACAAACAGCATCTTTATTTATTTCAATTCCAAAAACACTTTTAACATTTCTTGCCAAAAACATTCCAATTGTACCAGTACCACAATATAAATCTAAAACCTCTAAATTACTATTTAATTTACAAGAACTTAAGACTGTATCATAAAGTTTAGCTACTCCTTCATAGTTAACTTGAAAGAAAGAAGAAATAGACACCTTGAAATACAAATCTTTAATCTTATCGATAAAATAATCATTACCCTTAATAACCTTTTTCAAAGAATTATCAAGTAAAATAATATTATCTACATCACTTAAAGCGTTTAAAAAATAGTCAGAATCGATATTCTTACCATTCAAAAGTAACAATATCTCATCTTTGTAATTAGAGCGAATAACAACCTCTTCTAATGAAGATAAATCACACTTATTAAGACTTTCTATAACTCTATTTATTGAATCAGTACAAAGTAAACACTTACTAATTGGAACAAGTGTATAAGACTTATTCTTGAAAAAACCTATTTTTCCATCTTTAACTTTTAAAGTTACTTTATTACGATAACCAAATTCTTGATTTGGAATAATCTTCTCTACTTCATTAGATATCTTAGCAATTTTTTCTAATACATTTTTAGCTTTCTCCATTTTAAACTTAAGTTGTCTTTCGTAATTCATATGCATTATATTACATCCACCACATTCTAAATAATGTGGACATGGATAATCTCTTCTACTATCATTTACATTAGAAATAGATCGTGATACTCCTTCGATATATTTGCTTTTGTGACTTGTAATATCAACATCTACTTCCTCATTTTCCAAAGCATTAGAAATAAATGCTACTTTCCCATCAATATGAGCAACACCTTTACCAAAACTATCAAGACTTTCTATTTTGTAAGACATAAAAATCACCAACAATATTTTAACATAAATATGCATAATTATAAATTATTTAAAAATAATAATAAGGGTGGTTATATGTTAGAAGAAATACTAAAACTTTGTGACAAAAAAGAAGATATTTTAAATAGAACAATTGAATGTGGAAACAAAAAAGTTTCAATCGTTTACTGTGAAACACTAACTGACTCTTCTTTAATTGAAAAATACATTATAAAACCTTTAAAAAATCATAAGGGTAACATTAAAGAAGAAATAACATCAAGTCACATAAAAGAAATAAAAGGACTAGAGGAAGCACTTACTGAAATATTTCATGGAAGCACTATTATAATTATCGATAATAAAGAAATACTAAGTATCGAAACTAAAAAAAATCTAGATAGATCAATTGAAGAAAGCTCAACAGAAGGAACAATAAGTGGTCCCAAAGACTCGTTTAACGAAAATTTTAACACTAATATTGGACTAATTAGAAAAAGGATTAAAAACAACAATTTAAACTTAGAAACAACTACTCTTGGAAAAGAAAGCAATACTAAAGTAGGAATCCTCTATATGAATAATATAGTAGATAAAGACCTATTAAAAAAAGTAAAAGAAAACCTTTCTAAAATCAAAAATGACGTAATAATTGATGGCTCTTACATAAGAGAAGAACTATCTAAGAAAAGCTTGTTTCCAGAGTCCAACATGACTGAGCGTCCTGATGAAGTTACATTTTCTTTATTAGAAGGAAAAGTCTGTATAGTAACAGATAACTCTCCAAACGTAATCATAATACCAACTTTCTTTATCGATTTCTTCCATAACCCAGAAGACTATTATCAAAAAAATATTAACTCTACTTTCTTAAGAATATTAAGAGTGCTCGCCTTTATAATGGCAATTTTCTTACCAGGATTTTATATAAGCATCACAACCCATAATCCAACTTCCATTCCCACTAACCTTTTATTAAGCCTTATTAAACAGCACGAACAAGTCCCCTTCCCAGCATTTTTTGAAATACTAATAATGACAATTGCCTTTGAAATACTAAGAGAAAGTGATATAAGGTCCCCTAGTAAAGTAGGATCGTCATCTTCAATACTAGGTGGACTAATACTAGGAGAAGCGGCAGTAAGTGCTGGAATTATTTCTCCAATATTAATAATAATAGTAGCAATAAGCTCAATAAGTTCATTTGTATTTCCATATAACTCAATAGTAAATCAAATAAGATACTATAAACTTCTAATACTTTTATTAGGAACACTACTAGGTCTATTTGGACTCTTCATTGGACTTGTTTTATTAATATCTAATATTGCATCTATTACTTCATTTGGTTACCCATACACCTACCCTTTTGTACCACTTGTCAAAAAAGATTTAAATGACTCAATAGTAAAAATAGAAACAGGAAGTAAAACAAGAAACCCATTATTAACAAAGGAAATGAAAAGAATATGAAAAAAATAATATTACTACTTATTGTCTTACTAACCACTAGTTGTACAAATAATGATATAAATAATCTTGCTATAATTAACGAAATAGCAATCGATTACAATGGAATCTATAAAGTCTATATGAAAGTATTAGAAAGTGACGAAAAATACGAAATATATAAAGAAGAAGGAACAACAATAGATGAATGTTTCTCTAATTTAAATAACAAAATAAATAAAAAAATATACTTAACCCATCTAGAAGTACTAGCACTTTCTAACACACTAAGTGAAAAAAACTATAGTGAAATCTTTAACTTCTTTATGAAACAAGAGTCATCAAGAAACTCCTTTGACACGATAATTGTAGACAAGATAGATAAAAACTTATTTGATTTTGAAACCAAAGATATCGAAAACTTATTAAGATTATCAATAACAACTACTGGTCTAGTAAACCAAAAAACACTAGATGAAATAATAAAAGATATCCTAAATTTTAATATAAGTTACATTCCCTATATTGATTTAACAAATAAAGAAGTTAAAGGTTATAAATCAATTTACGAAGTAAATAAACTAATGACTAAAGAAGAATCAATCGCGATAAACTTCATCTTTAATAAAATAGATTCAATTGCACTTTTAATAGATAATAAAAACTACAAATTAGAAAACTGTAATACAATTAACGATGTAAAAGATAACACTATAAAAATTAATATCTCATGTAACATGGAAGGAGAAGAAAAAAACAAAGAAATAGTAAAAAGCTATCTTGAAGAAATCACAAATGATTACATAAATAATAATAACAAAAACTATTTTAACTATTTAGGAAACAAATTTAATGTAAAAAACTACAAAATAAAACCATCTATTAAAATAGAACTAATCAAGACAGATACTGGTGATTACTTTGAATAAGGAAAAATACACATCTTTAGAAGTATCCATTCTACTATTTATTCTTCTTAACTCTTTCACGTCAACAATATTGATTAATCTATTTAAAGGATATAACACCATAGAAATAATAATATCTATTCTAATATCATTATTTATTGGACTACTACTTCACTTTATTATTACAAAGAAATATAACGATAATATCTTTGAAAACGTATCTAAAAACAAAATAATTAAATTTATAATACTAACTATTCTAGGAATCAATGTAGGAATAATGG
>OJLA01001926.1_pt1 | contig 13077 bp, 10 predicted proteins | sample 1596611 | NCBI WGS metagenome assembly OJLA01 (sample SAMEA4350168, study PRJEB24818) | metagenome | biome: human; feature: gut; material: faeces | place: Denmark | collected 2013-09
AGATGAATGAGGCGATCGCCGCCTGTGTGTCCAGCTTCTCCCAGGTGGCCGCCGCCGAGGCGCTGAAGAGCACCGCGTGCGTGGAGCAGATGGTGGGGGACTATACCCGCCGCCGGGATATCCTCATCGACGGCATCAACGCCATCCCCGGCTTCAGCTGCAAGAAGTCCGCGGGCAGCTTCTATGCCTTTGCCAACATCAAGGCCTTCGGCAAGACCTCTCAGGAGTTCGCCGAGGAGCTGGTGGTCAATGCCGGGGTGGTCACTGTGCCCGGCTCCGCCTTCGGCGCCTGCGGCGAGGGGTATCTGCGCCTGGTGTTCGCCAACTCCGACGAGAATCTGAAGGAAGCCGTCCGCCGTATGGATGAATATGTTCGCAAGGCGTATCCCGATATGAAGTGATGCTCTGAAGCAGGCGTTTCGGAGGCCAACCGCCCGCGCTGCGGGTGGCTCTCAGGCCGGAGATGTACGCGCTGGGACGTTATGCTATCCACATCAGGCTGAAGTACGAGGCATCCACACGCCGCTGAACAACTGCCTGGACCAGGCGATGTAAACACCAAAAAGTTCCTGATTTCGTTGGAAATCAGGAACTTTTTTGCGGAGCCCGCCGGGCTCGAACCAGTGACCTCCTGCGTGTGAAGCGGTTGGTGTGCCCGCAAACCCTGTATTCATCAGGGTTTGCGGGCTTTTTTCGTACGACAGAGCCGCTTCATATGCAGTTGATTTTCATGTTTTGTCGTATTTCTGTCGTACAAAACAGGCTCTTATTTTTTCCAGTTATTGGATATTTTGGAGCGAATCATTACCTGCCGGCTTTAGACCGGATATCGCGCTCCTCGGCAGATCCTCTGGTCGGAAACCAAATGAGAGAAGAGCCAGTGTCATCTCGCCTATGACAGTTATAGTTCAACCGGCATCCGAAAAGCGGGCTCGCTGTCGTTGGTCAAGGACTGTCCCGGCATGGTCTTGCTGTTCCGGATCTTGGAATTCTGCAGATGGTCATACATCGCTTTTTCCGCACCGTCGCAATCGTGGCGAACAATGGCGTCCACAATGCTTTTGTGCTCTTCAATCAGGATGTCCGGCCACAACGCATATGGCTGGAAGCCGGAAGGACTGCGGCCCAAGGACGAAAAGATATTGCGGGACAGGTCACCCAAATAACGGTATATATTGGCCAGTACCGTGTTCCCCGCGATCTCCGTAATGGTGTTGTGTATGATAATGTTATGCCGGTACGCCAGGGTGGCCTTCTCCTGAATGTCCATTTTTTCATTGTCATACAGATTATACAGGAACTGAATCTCACTCCGCAAGATACCCGCCTGCTGTGGGGTACAGTTCTGCGCGGCCATCCGTGCGGTCTTCGGCTCAATGATCATCCTGGCTTCAATGGATTGATCATGCAGAAGCGTCGGGGAATACTCACTCATGAAATCAAGGCTGTCTGAAAGCATTTTCGTCGGCTTATTTTCCAAAAAAGTCCCTTGCCGCTCCCGAATGTCGATCACACCAAGAGTCTCAAGGGCCACCAGAGCCTCTCGCAGCAAGCTCCGGTTTACATGGAAATACTCGCAAAGCTCTCGCTCAGTAAACAGCTTTTCATCCTTTACAATGGTACCGCGATTGATCTCCGTATATATATCCCGGATCAATGCCTGCCGTTGTTTATTCATGCTGTGAATTCTCCTTTTACTCTTCTGTTCTCCGTCTCCTGGCTATTTTCCTTATGTTATACATTATACCACTTTTTTACGTATTGTCTATTCCTAAATGCGGTATTCTGCTCTTTTTCAACAGTTTTCCGTACATAAAAGCATTGGCACAACACACGTTCCCCAGACGGCCCGGGGAACGTGTATTATGCCGGATACAAGGAGAGGTAAGCTTATTTCAGTTCCTTCGGCATATTATGAAGATCTATGTAACGGTTATCTTCTTTGAAGGGAGAAGGCGCTACCGTGGCGCGAATGTGCTTCTGACGATGGCCCGGCTCACCCCAAACAACAACGACTTCTCGACCCATCTGAGCGTATTCCGTATCTATAGAGCAGTGAGAAATTGTCTTGCGGAAGTACTGGCTGAAAATACGGTTGGTGGCAATACCGATAACCTTGCCGCCATCTAGCACCTTGTCAGCATGGTTGCTGTACCATTGAGTACGGGGCAGTTCCATATAATCATATTGCTCTTCGTCACGGAACATAGACGCGGCAACATCCATGACGTCCTCTTCGTTCCAAACAAGTGTTACCAAGGTGCGGGGAGGTGCCTTCTTCAGTGCAGCCAGTGCCTCCTTGCCGTAGAACTCATGATTCAAGCTAATACGGTTTGCCCAGCCCAACTCTACCGGCGTACGATACCAATCCTCCAGCTTTGTACCTTCATAACTGCCGGAAACCTTCAAAAAGCGTTTGAAATCATTGAAACGCTCGCGGTATGTCTCGAAATAACCGTTTTCTTCATCCGTCAGTACAGCGGGCAGATAATCATGCACCACCGTGGGGAAGCTGGCTTCCATATGCTTGACCATCGCAGTCTTGGCGCCGATACGGCGAATGTTGTACTTCTTGCCCTGTTCGTAAATATAATCGTAGATCCGCTGGCCGAAAGCCTTGGGGCCTTGAATCTCGAAGCCGATCTCACCAGACATGCCCTGGCGCAGCATGTCTACATCGACACCCAAGATCTTGGCCTTGCCTACATGCATGAACTCAATGTCACGCAGGCTCTGGCCGGTGACCTCTTCCAGCAGGAAAAGGCTCTTGGGGCCGGAGACCTGATACTTGAATTTGGCGTCGCGCTTCTCGGCGCAGGTCAGGTGATAGCCGCCCATCTTGCAGTTATAATCGAGCCAGCTCCAGACAGGGCCGCCGGACTGGAATTCGAAATCATCCTCGCCAAAACGGATCAGAATACCTTCACCAATGACATAGCCCTTTTTGGTGCAGAAAATAATGTGTTTTGCCTGGCGCAACGCAAACTTATCATCCGCGAAATTATTTACCGCGAAGTCAGAAAAGAACTTCAGCGCATCGGGGCCTGCCACATGATATTCTACCATCTGGCTCCAATCACCGATATCACAGTCAGTCTTCCAGGAGAGATTCTCGTCCTGCCAGCCGGAAAACTCCATCGGTTCCCAGGAACGGGTCAATACCAGATTTTCACGCATGCTCTGCACATCGTATTCCATAATGATCTCCTTTGTCAACTTATTCCAAATCCAGCAGCATAGCCGGGTTGGTGTGGGTCATGGTATAGATATCGTCAGCGGGAACATCCAGCTTCAGCATCTCATAGATGTAGCTCTCCATGGATTCCGCGGGAGCGGGGTTGATCACCTGGCCGCTGTCCGTGCTCATAAGGGAGTGCTCCGGGCCGATGGCCTTCAGCGCGTCGGCGATGATCTCCGGCTCGATGGGGTGCTTCATCTGATGGGTGATATCGTTGACTACATGCTCCAGCATGGTGGCGCCCGCCGCAACGATATCCTTCATATCCTGAATGGTATACGCCTCCATGGGAGAGGTGGGGTGGGTGATGACGATCTTCTTGACGCCGCCAGCCTTTGCCGCGGTGACCATCTGGAACGCCTCCTCCTTGGAGACATGACCGCTGGCCAGCACCACATTGGCCTCGGCAATGATATCAATGATCTTCTTGACCTCGTCCTTCAGGCTGCCGTCATCATTCAGCAGGGAGATACCGGTCATACCGGCCTTCAGCATGGCGGCAAACATGGGCACCGCGCCCACATTTTTCAGATAATGGGTAGCGTGGATGGTGGGCATCCAGATCTCCTTGGCGCCCATCTGCACCGCCACCTTCACTGCCTCGGGGTTCAGACCGCCCGCCTGGTGGTTCAGCGCCAGACCGCCAAACACAGGGAAGCCGGTATATTTCGTGGCGATGACCGCGCGTCCGGCGGTACAATCCACATGGTTTTTCAGCAAAACTGCCTTCATCCCGGCTGCCTTCGCGGCTTCCGCCACCTCAAAGTCGTCCATGCGGCGCTTAAAGATATCCGGGCCGGAATGGATGTGGAAGTCAATGCTTCCCTGAAGCAGTTCCTTCGCTTTGACGCGCAGTTCCGCTCTCTCTACATAGTTCATATGGTTCCCCCTATTCTCTCAATTTGTATTTTTATAGAGCCAGAGCGCGCCTTCCTCCGCACCGGATACGCCCTCCCGATAGGCGGCAAGCGCTCCGGTAAGCGGGCGGTCAGGCCGCTTCCAGTGTTTCTTGCGTTCCTCCAGCACTGTGTCGCTGACTTCCAGCTTGATGGACTTATTTTTCAGGTCGATCTCGATGATATCGCCGTTTTCCACGAGCGCCAGCGGGCCGCCGTCCCACGCCTCCGGAGAGACATGTCCGATACAGGGGCCTCTTGTGGCGCCGGAGAAACGGCCGTCAGTGACCATGGCTACCGAGGTATGCAGGCCCATGCCCACCAGCATCGCCGCCGGGATGGACAGCTCCCGCATACCGGGGCCGCCCTTGGGGCCTTCATAGCGCACCACCAGCACAGAGCCAGGCGCGATGGTATCGTGCAAGAAGTAGTCCCGTACCGCTTCCTCAGAATCAAACACCACTGCCGGGCCGCGGTGATACTGCATGGCTGCCTCGACGCCGCTCTTCTTTACCACGGCACCTTTGGGCGCCAGATTGCCGAACAGTACGGCGTAGCAGCCATCGGCATAGAGCGGTTCAGACGGCTCGTGGATCACATCGCGGTCGATCTCCTCGTCAAAACCATCAAGGTATTCCCGCAGGAAACAGCCCTCATATGCGTTTCTCACATCCTGATCCAGATAGTCCCGGATCGTCTTGAGGACACCGGCCACACCGCCTGCCCGATGATAATCGTAAATGGTATAGCCGGAAGATGGCTTGAACTTGGCGACCACCGGTACGGCTGCCTGCAATTCGTCAAATTGCCGCAGTGTCAGTTCCACGCCCAGCACCTTGGCAATGGCGGGCAGATGCAGCACCGCGTTGGTGGAACCGCCGGTAGCGGAGATATAGCGCAGACCGTTAATGAGATTTTCACGGGTCATGTACTGACGGAAGGTCACATGCTCCTTTGTCAGGGCGACGATCCGCTCCCCCACATCCCGCGCCTGACGGACTTTTTCCGCGTTGCAGAACAGCATGGTGGCACTGCCAAAGGGTGCTACGCCCACCGCTTCCAGGAAGGTACCCATGGTATTGGCCGTTCCGAACATGGAGCAGGTGCCGCAGGAGGCGCACATCCGGGCCTGCCAGCGGTCAAAGGTCTTGCGGTCAATGGCGCCCTTGTTGTACTTGCCGATGGATTCCTTCAGATCAGAGGTGCAGTATGTTTTCTCCCGCTCTGTATAGGTCAGCATAGAGCCTGCCGTCAGGAACAGCGCCGGAAGATCCAGCTGCGCTGCCGCCATCAGCATGCCCGGCACGATCTTGTCGCAGGAGCACAGAAATACAACGCCGTCAAAGCTGTGGGCGGAGACCATGGTCTCGATGGATGCCGCGATCAGGTCACGCTGGGGCAGCACGTAGTGCATGCCGCCGCCCTGGGCCATACCGTCGCAGGGAGCGGGAACACAGAACTCCGCCGGTGTGCCGCCCGCTGCCCAGATGCCTTCTTTCACATATCCGGCAAGCTCCCGCAGCGGTTTATGGCCGGGGTTGACATCGTTCCAGGAGTTCACCACCGCAATGATTGGCTTGCGGGAAATATCCTTCTGCCGGTAGCCGGTGGAGCCCATCAGGCCGATGAAATAGGCCTCGGTCATGTCATTTTCGTTGCCACGTCTGTACATGCGTTACTCCTTTTCGCGGAACTGTACGCCCAGCTGATCCTCGAAGACCTTGATCATGCCGCCCTTATCATTGTCGCCCAGACCCTTCAGCAGTGCCTGCTGATAGGTTGCTGTGGCGGCGGCCAGTACCGGCATGGGAATGCCCAGATTGGCGCCCAGCTCTGCCGCGCTGACCAGATCCTTATAGGCGCTGCGCATGGGATAGCCGTTGTGGAAGCTGTTTTTCAGCACGCGGGGGATAAAGAATTCGGAAGCATAACTGCGGCCCGTACCGCTGTTGACGACCTGGCCGATCTTCTCACTGTCCAGCCCCATCTTCACCGACATGGGCAGGATCTCCGCCAGCGCCGCCGCGTTGATGTCGAACAGCAGCTGGTTGATCAGCTTGGTCAGCTGGCCCGCGCCGGAGCCGCCCATATACAGCACCTTGTTGCCGATGTAGTCAAAGTAGTGCTTGACCTTATCAAAAATCTCTTCCTTGCCGCCGCACATGACCGTCAGCGTACCGTCCTTGGCACGGGATTCCATGCCGGACACCGGTGCGTCGAGGAATTCAACGCCAGCCTCATCCAGCGTCTTGCGCAGCTCTACGGTGGCGTTGTACTTGATGGTACTGAGGTCGACGATGATCTGTCCCTCATGAAGATGGGGCAGCAGACCGCCGATCACGTTTTGAACGATCTCGGTGTTGGGCAGGCTGAGGAAAATGACATCGGTCTTTGCCGTTTCAGCGACTGCCGTGGTGGCCGCCACGCCCTTTTCCGTAAATTCCGCGAATGCCTTGTCCACAACGTCGCTGACAACGATCAGTTCGCCGCTCTTGATCAGATTGAGCGCCATATACTTACCCATGGTGCCAAGGCCGATAAATGCGATAGACATAGTAAAAGCTCCTCCTAGTTACAGAATAATTGGTGTCACATGCTGGCGGGAATCTGCGGTTCGTTCTGCTTATTTCCGCGCTTTTGCAGCAAAAGCACTACGGCGATGCAGATAATTCCCAACAAAGAGAAATACCAATCCAGCGGTAGCAACAGTACCACGGAAGCACAAAGCAGCAACGCTTCTTCCAGAATTGTGTTTTTCCGCAGCAGGTACCGTTCAGCAAAAGAGGCAAATGCCAGCAAACCAATAATGGCTGTTCCCACAACGTTGATGACCTCCAGGACACTGCCCTGCAGCAGCATTGCGGGGCGCATAACGAAGATAAACGGAATGATGAACGCACTCAGACACATTTTCATGGCGTGACCACATGCTTTGACGTAGTTGGCGTTGGCCATCTTACCGGCAATAATAGTAGCGGGCGCCACAGGGGGCGTCAGGTTGGCAATCGTGGCGAAATAGAAAATAAACAGATGAACCGGCAGCAGGGGTAGGCCAATCTTTACCAGCGCAGGGGCGGCCATCATTGCCAGAATAATATAGGCAGCCGTGGTAGGCACACCCATACCAAAGAGGATGGTCAGCAGCGCGGTGATTACCAGGCTGAAAAGCTGACCTTCATTACCCAGGCTGAGGATCATGTTGACCAGACGGTTGGCAAGGCCGGTAGAAACAACGCAGTTGTTCAGAATACCCACCGCCGCCATAGTGACCGCGATGCCGATACAGCTCTTTGCGCCGGAAACCAGACCATCTACCAATGGTTTGTAAGTCTTGAGTACCAAAAGCTCACGAGGAGACTTCACCAGGATTTTAAGCAGATACACAATGATCAACAGCGCAATGGAGTACAGTGCTGCTTTGATGGTGGAAAAGCCAGCCGCCAGGCAGTAAACAATACTTAGCAGCGGCAAAAGAAACAGTGCGCCCTCACGCAGGGTAGGCCCCAATTTGGGCAGTTCCTCGCGGGGGATGGGCTGCAATCCCATCTTTTTGGCGCGGATGACCACCACGCCAACGATCATCAGATAATACAGCAGCGCGGGAACCACGGCAGCCAGTGCTACGGCTGCGTAGGTATTGCCGGTAAGTTCGGCCATAACGAAAGCACCGACACCCATGACGGGAGGCAGAATCATACCTCCGGTAGACGCTGCGGAGCAAACAGCCGCCGCGAATTCACGGTCATACTTGCGCTCCATCATCAAAGGCAGCGTAAATACGCCCGTAGTAGCCACAACGGCGCTGGCGCTGCCGTTGATAGAGCCCATCAGGCCACTGGCCGCCACCGCGGTAAGGCCAGGGCCAGCGCGGAAGCGTCCACCAACACAAAGTGCCAACTGCACAAAGAAATTACCGGCACCGGTGGTGGTCATAAAACCACCAAGGATCATAAACAGGGCAATGTATGTCGCTGAGGTATTCAGGAGGCTGCCATAGCATCCGCTGAAGTTAGTTACCAGGGAAGAGATCACCCGTTTGAGGCTGAAGCCACCGTGGTAGAAAATACCACCCAGATATGGGCCCACAAACATGTAAATAATGCCGATGATAATCAGGCAGGGAATCGCCTTACCAAAGGATTCCGCTGTGGCCAGCAGAACCGTGACCAGCAGAATACCGCCAATGATCAGATCCAGCGTTGTAGAACGGCCAACACGCAGAACCATGTCATCATAGGATATCTGAATATAGAATGTGGTAACGACGGAGAAAACAAGGCCAATAATTGGTATGATTAAATGCCAGGGCTTTTTATCACTTTTCAGAAGCTTATTGATGCTGCCGAGGAAAATCAGAACCATAGAAAACATCAGATGGATGTTCTGAAGTTTAATGGGATTCATTGATCGAAATAGACTGGTATAAATCTGGAAAATGCCCATTGCCAACGCAATGAGGTAAATCACTTTTTCAAGAGTTACAGCGTACTTTTTATTTGCCATATTTTTTATTCCTTTAACGCATAATGTGTTCATCAAAAAAGTAGTCTGCAAGGTGCGAGTCCACCCTGCAGACTACTTTTCAGAAGCGCTTCAGAGGGATATACCGATAGCTTGAAAAGACTCTGTGACGCTTTAGTGGATCGTACCCACAGTCAGGCTGTCATCCCATACGCCAGCTTCCTTATAGTAACGGGCCGCGCCGGGATGGATGGGGATATTGGGATCCAGGCCGGAGAGCGCAGTCTCGGGGCGGATGGTTGTACCCAGCGCGTGATAGGCATCCAGCTCAGCGGCATTCTCCATCAAGGTCTTGGTAAAGGCATACACCAGATCCTCGGGAACGTCAGTACGGACGGCCACATACTGGGTGTTGGACATGCACAGGATTGTGCCCTTCAGCTGGTTCAGGCGGGATTCGCCTTCGACCTCCTGTACGGAGATCTCAAAAGGAAGGGTACTCTGGATCTTAGTCAGAACATCTTCGCTGATGCCCAGATAAACAACATCCACCGTGCCGGAATCCAACTCGGAAAGGTAAGAGGCGGGATAGCCGGAGCTCAGATGTGCGACCATGGCATCAACAACGCCATCGCGCAGCGCGTCGGGAGAATCACCGGTGGCCAGGTTGACCTTCTCAATATCATCCCAGATACCATAGCCTGCTTCCAGAACAGCCTTCGCCAACTCATAAGGGCCGCTGCCCACAGCACCGACGGCAACGGTTTTACCCTTCAGGTCTTCCATGCTGGTAATGCCGCTGTCAGCGCGTACCGCAAAAACAGTCTCATTGGTAAAGGTCTTTGTGACGGCGTACATTTCGATCTCGCCATAGGGATCCAAACCCTTAAGGCACTGGTAGGAAACGTCGGGCGTCATAATAGCTAGCTCCGCTTCCTTGTCGGCCAGCAGGAAGGCATTTTCACCGGAACCGGCGGAGATGATGACGGAGTTCTTCAGGCCGGGCAGGTGACTGTTGACGATGTCGCACATAGCCGAACCCAGGATCTGGCCATTGGAGCTGAGAGAAGTTGTGGTCATTCTCAGTGTGCCTTCAACTTTGCTGACATCAATGTCACCGCCAGCAGTCACACTCTGGCCAGGGGTAGGCGTGTTGTCTGCGTCGCCATTGGTGTTGCCTCCGCAAGCGGTTAGGGCAGCAATCATAGCGATCGCCAGAAGCAGCGCAAGCAATCTCTTCATGTTCATTTTCTTTTTCTTCCTTTCGTTATCTTACTATTCCACTAAGGCATATCCCTAGGCATAGTACTTACTTTCCGAGAACTCGTCTCGGGTTTTCCCGGATCATACGGATGATTTCATTCTCGCTGATCCCGTTTTCCAGCAGCCCGGTGACAAACAACCGCATGCTTTCTGCCGGATGCTCTCCGTTTTTCTGCCCGCGATCCGTGGCAAGATAAATATGTTCCGCGCCGATCTCACGGATGCTCTGCGCGACCTCTGGTACCGTGGCCATCTTTAACGCGATATCCACCCAATCCTTTTCAATGAGTACACCCATTTCAACAAATTGCTTTTGCGCCGCGACACTGATCGGCGTGTGATCATACTCCGGATGACTGAGTACCATCGTCACACCCATCGCCAGGCCGACACGGCAGGCAACAAATGATTCTTCCTGAAGGATATGCCCTGTGGACACCGGGATGTTATAGTCGCGGGCAACTTCGAGAACTTCCAGAAGTGCCGGAAGCGGCTGCATATCTCCATCGACCACATGAAGAGCCGGGCGGTCACGGTAATTCCCGATCCCGGCCTTTTCCATGCTGGAAACAGCCTCCCGTGTCGGCAGCCATACCATTTTCGCACCCATGCGTGCCGCACTTTCTACGGCGTAGGGATTGAGCCCGCCTACCGACCAGTTCAAGGCGATGCTTCCGTAGATCTTGGTTTTCCCAGGGTAGAGGGCCTGAACCAGTTTCGCCCGCCCGGTGGTCGGCTCATAATGGTTCTTGATCAAGACGCCTGCCATGCCCAGCGCTTCCGCCTCAGTCAAAAGCTCCCAATCGTTGAGGCTTCTTTGGTCGTGATCAGGAGACGTATGTACATGCAGATCATATGCGCCACACAGCAGTTCCTTGGTTATGTCGTTATAATCTCTCATAAGCACTGTAATTCTCCTCTCTGCTTTCTGGTATACCTTGGTCGACCAGATTGTGTTATTATTTTATCATATTTGCGCCCTGTTTTGCAAGCGAAAAGCAGATTTTTTGACAATTCATTCGTATGCACAAAACGTCACATTCTCTTTTGTGTAAATGTCACATATAATTGCCCGACACTTTGCACACTTTCTCTCTTTGCAACAATCTTTTCCTGTCGGTCATATATAGCAAGGCCAACTGTGTGATCTCGGATTCACTTATAAGACTTCAGCAACATTGCCCATCACAAAAGAACAAGGGCTCTGCGGTCGATGCGCTTGCTGAAGCTCCGAACACAGCAAGCTGCGGTTCATCAGAGGATTATCTGCATGGCGCTGCCCGGGCACAGGTACGCCTGTCCGTGGGCTGAACCGGGTAAAATACACTCCCACTCAAAGTATCTGAGTGGGGGCTTCTATTTATCGTGATAACGCATATTCCGTGCGGTATGGAACGTCGTATATTTGACCTTGCCAGAAACCGGCCTGTTCACTGTATAGGCCAGCTCCGCACCGAATCGCTCCAGGTCCAGCAGAGCGATGTCGGGGCTGTGGATTACCTGCTGTCATCAGACCGGATAGCATGCATGCTCAAACTCAAACTCAAGCGCAAACATTGACTATTCGTACCGAATATGATATATTTTGAACTGAGATGGAGGCGATGACATGGAAAGACGTTTGGCGCGGATCAACAGCAGTACAGCCGGAGGAACAGCCGGCGCCGGTGCGAAAACGCACAAGGTAACGCTGCCGTCCTGCTGGCTTCAGGCCATGGGGATCACCGATGAAAACCGGGAGGTGGAGCTGGCTTTTGACGTGTGACGTAACGAGATCAGTGTCAAAAATGTGAGAGTAAAAGGGACGGGGCGGGAAAAGGTGGGATAAGCCGAAAAAGGCAGAGAAATCAAGGGATTGCGGGGGCGGTAAGTTCTGAAAACCGCCGAAAATTTGAGCCGACGCCACGACGGCGACGCGCACGTTCCGTGTCAATCACGACGGCCGCGCGACGCTGTTCGGGCGTCTTTTTTCGTCGTCGGCGCGTTTCTAACGCTTCGGGGCGTTCGCGTTTAACGCTGGGCGTTCGAGCGTTCGGACGCGCGTTAGAAAACGGCGAAAGCCTTGCAAACACTGGGCTTTTTTGCGTTCGAGCCGCCGAGCGGGAGATCTGCCGGACGCCGCCGTGCGCCGCCGCCGCTGAACGCCGAGGTGGTCCGGGTGGTCCGGATAGTGGTCCGAGAATAAAAAACGCCCGAAAACCCGCATGAATACAGGCTTTTCGGGCAAATACAGAACAAACAAGGCAGACAGCCTGCACGCGTCACCGCGTCGGCCGTCTGCCTTTTGCTATGTATAAGTATGCAATATATACAGATATTATGCAGATATTATGCAATTATCGCCGCGGCCCCGGCCAGAAGACCAGGAACGTCACTTTGCCGCGCGAAACTGTTCGCCAGCGAGGGCATCGGAAGCCATCGTCATGGCTTCCGCACGGCGATATATATCGCCGAGAATGATCGCTTTGCCCGCTTCGTCCAGGCCATCCCATAAGCAGCCCACTTTGAGGGCGTCGTCGCTGATCCCGCGGATCGCGTCGGCGTCCTTTTCCGCTGCCTGGCCTTCGCCGGTTAGAATGTATTCCATTGACACGTTGAACAGCTTCGCAACCTTGTATAGCTTGTCAGCTGATGGTGCCGCTTTATTCCAGTTGCGAATACTGCCCTGCCCGAAGCCGAGTTCCCGCTCCACGCTTGCGATAGTATGGCCGTTCTTCTCCGCGAGGGAACGAACACGTTCAACAATACCCATAGAATACACTCCAATTTAATTGACCAAAATCCATTTTACATCTTGACTAATGGAACGTATTCCATTATACTGTGAGCGTGGCAAGCAAACACGACAGCCACGGACCGCGAAACAGTATAGCAAAAACCCGACACAAAAACAAGACAAATTAACATGACACGGAAGGAGAAGTTCAAAAGATGGGAAATGAAGCCTTCACCGAAGCGCAGGAGAAGCAGATCGTCGAGGTGATCCGCGCGACCGTGGCCGAGGTGCTGCGGCAGCAGGAAGCGAAGAAGCAGTGCGGCGACAGCCAGTCACAGGCACGCGTCGCCGCGCACATCGAACGGCAGCGCGAGCAGCTGGAGCAGATCAGAGCGGAGCAGGCCGCCGAACACGGCGACCCGATCCGCGCGATGTTCTACCGCATGGGCACGGAGCTGCTGGGCGACGAGATCACGGCCACGCCGGATCAGTCCCCTGCGTCC
>OJLA01001930.1_pt1 | contig 13030 bp, 14 predicted proteins | sample 1596611 | NCBI WGS metagenome assembly OJLA01 (sample SAMEA4350168, study PRJEB24818) | metagenome | biome: human; feature: gut; material: faeces | place: Denmark | collected 2013-09
TAGTAGTTGAGTGTTGGTGCTCAACTACTATAAAGGTATAGAAAAATATCACAACTATGAAATTATTTATATGCTATATTTCAATCATTTGCAATATAAAGTTAGGATAATATCAAGGTTAGGATAATTATGCCCATATCCAACATACGGGTGATGTTTTTCCGAATGCCAGCCTTCAAAATACTTCGTGCATCGCACCGCCCTCTCAAATGGTAGCAGCCGGTAGATAGCCGCCTGCCTGTCCGTTCCCTCATGGCGGCCGTCCCGTGCGGACACGGAACAGACCGCCAGAAGCGAACAGAGGATAGCCATGAATACACGCATCATCGTGTAAGGGGCTTGAAGTTTCCGATGGGGACAACAGAGATAGCCCCGTCATCCTTCACGTTTCGGTTGTTGAAGTCAAATTCCAGCTCGTAGGAATTGCCAAAATTGTCCTCCACTACCACAATGAAGTTGTGCGCCTCGTCACCTTGCGCCGTGTAGTACAACCGGAACTTCTCGTTTTCGAGCAGGTAGCGGTCGTTGGGCAGGAACGTGATGCCGTTGTCCATTTTCAACGTGCCTTCTCCCTCGAACTGGAAATAACGGATAGTATAGAGGGTGTTAGCGAAGTCGCCCGACTTTTTCAGCTCACAGCGGATTTCCACCGTCTGCCCCTTCGTTACCTTGTTGGGTACGGGCATCGTTTCCACCGTGAAGGGATAGGATTGTTGTATGTCCATGTCGTCGTCACACGACACAAGCGTGAGCGACACGGCGGCGAACAGGCAGAGTGCCAACGCCTTGAAGATTGATGTTCTCTTGTTCTTGTTGTTCAGTATGTTCATTGTCTTTTGATTTTTAAGTTATTGTTCTTTTTTCGTTGCCAGTTGCAGATACTCGTTCAAGTCCTTGCAACCGTCATAGAGGGCGGAACGGTCGCAGACACGTCCGCCATAACGTTCTTTCAGCGTTTCTAATGTCCGCCGTCCGGCTTCGTCACGGTCGAGGTAACAGTCTATGCACCCGTAACCGTCCAGATACTTCATCGCCTTTTCCACGTTGGAAACGGAGTTCAGCACAAGACAGTCGCCCGTTTCCAATCCGATTGTGACGGCGGAAAGAAAGTCCATGAAGCCCTCAAAGACGTTGCACACGTCAGACGGAGATCCTTCTGCCTTGACCAGCGTCACATCCTTCGGCGGCACGCATCCTTTGAAGAAACGGCTGCGGATTTCAAAGCCGCCTGCCACGTTCGGAAAACCGATGGCAAAATATCGTTTGCCACGCACTCCGTAATTCAGTCGGCAACAATACCGGGATGCAATGCCGTAAGGGATGCCCCGTTCCGCAAGATAATCCGTCAGTGGAGAACGAAGCAGCGGGACGGCTTCTACTCCCTCAAAGGCAGGTTCTGACGGTTTAGGCAGGAATGTCGGTTTGCTCCCTTCGGGAACAGGCATAGGCATATTGGCAGTTTCCGCTATGAATTTCACTTGCTCCATGAAGTCGTTGCTTCCGATAAACTCTCCGGCAAGCGTGAAGATGTCGCCGCCCTTGCCCAGTCCGAAGTCGTACCAGAGCTGTTTTGCCACGTTCACACGGAAAGAGGGCGTGCGCTCGCCCCTGTACGGGGCGATATACCACAACTCGTTGCCGCTTCTTCGGACAGGCTCATGCCCCAACCGTGTGAGGAAGTCCGCAAGGGGTATATGCCTCATGGCGTCAATTTCCGTCCGTTCCATGCGGTGCGTCAGTTAATGATGAACTTGACACCCACGCCCCACTGCGTATGAAACTTCCTCGTGTCGCCACCCCACAGGCAACGTTCCCGGAGGTTGGCGAGCAGAGCGATACGGTCAGCCACATAAAACTCCATATCGAGCGTCAGCGCGCCGCCGTAGATGAAGGCGTCCCGGTCATGGAGCGTGGAGCCGTCATGCAGCACCTTCTTACTCCAGTTCACCGATTCATATCCGGCAAGAGCCGAAGCACCCGCATAGACGAATACGATTTTACGGGCATCGGAGAGTATCTTGAAGTAGTAGCCACCCTCCGCCGTGAACTGCGCCACAGGTATCTTCCCGTCCTTGTAAGGGTTGTTCTTCAACAGGTATTCGCCGCCGAACACCCATTTGTTCCCCTTTTTCGTGTAGGTAGAAAGAGCCGCCCCGAAGCTGTACCCGCCGTCGTTGCCGCCGGGATTGAAGCCGTCTGCCATATTCGCCCAGACCTCGATGCCCTGCATCTTCGGCAGGCATCGCTGGGCGTGCGCCTGCCCCGTACACAGGGCAAGCGACGCGATGATTATTGCGATGTACTTTCTCATGGTCAGCGCACTTGAAGTTCGTTGATGGTATTGGCACGTACCAAGTCCTCGTTTTCAATCACGAAAGACTGGTGGCGACCGCCGTTCTTCTCGTTGAGTTCCACCACGAGGCACTTGTCATCGGGGATGGTGAACTTCGCCATCGTGAACACCGTGCGCTCGCTTTTCTTGCCCGGCACGAGCGTAGCGTAATTCTGCGCACGGAGCGGCAGGATAATCTGCTCCTGTACGGCGGTACGCTTCGCCACCTTCTTGTCCACGATTTTCCATGTGATGTAGTCCACATCGAAAGGCACGTTGCTCTGGTTCTTTATCTCCGTGTGGAAATAGAGCAAACCATTATGCGTATAGATGCCTTTCAGCAGGTACTGGATGCCGAAACGCTTGCAACCGATGTGCTTCACCTCGCGCTTGTTCTGCTTGTGGATGGACTTCATGATAAGGCGCACCAGCATCGGGCTTTCGCTGCCCAGCTCCTTCAGATAGATTTCCTGCGCATTGTTCGGGCGGTTCACCTTCTCGCCGTCATGGATGAAGTCGCACATCTCCACATTGAGCAGCAACGGTTCGGAGGCATATTTCACGTTGAAGGTATAGAAACTCCCGTCCTCCGTTATCACGGACATATTGGTTTCGTTCGGGAAGTTCCTCACGGTAGCCTTCACGCGGATGACGTTCTCCGCTCCGTCGGCTTTGCCCGCAATCAGGTCGGGCGAACCTAAATCGACGTAACGAACCTCCGAGGGGAAAATGACGTGGACGGTCTTGTCGTAGGTCACTTCCAAGCCGTGCGGAGGGACCATGCGGTCAAAGGTCAGCTTCTTTGTCAGCCCGTGATACAGGTCGCCGTCCGCCTCCTTCTGCGGATAGACCTCCTTTGTCAAGGTCGGTTGTTCACTTCCGTTGTCCTTTCCAACGGTTACGTTCTCCTGCGCGTTGGCAGTTACGATGCCCATAGCGAGGGCAAACATGATGATTACTTTTCTCATTACTTTGGATTTTAGTGGTAAATAAAAATTGGATTGTTGTTACTTTTTCTGTTTTCAATTCCTGTCCTGATAGAGCATTACCTTATACCCGGCTTTCAGATGCACCTTGACGGTACGCATCTTCTTGGCGATATACTGGCTTGTGCCTTGTATCAGCCCCTTGCCCAAATCGGAGGCAAGCTGCGCCCCTGCGTTGGTGGAGATATTGATGCTGCTGCCCAGCGAGCCGCCCATGTTGGCGGCAACCTCCCTGACGGCATTCATTTCCATCGAGTTGGGAATAAAGATACCGGGTTGCCCGTCCGTGTCATACACCGCCAGCTCCACCGGAATGATAGTGCCGTCATATTCCAACGACGTGATTCCTATGTCAAGCCGTTCGCCCTGAATCTTTGCTGTGCCTACCACCACCGCATTGCGGGGGATGATTTTGTCCGCTACCTCCATCGGCTCCAGCAGCCGGAGTTTGACAGCTTGCCCGTCGGTCACGCTCTGCGCCCCATAGACACACGCCGATATGGTGTTCTTGTCTGATACGGTCGTGACGCCCACCGCCGTATTGAAACTGCGGTTACGCTCCTGCGAGAAGGAGGCGACAAACTCGGCGTTGCTCATCGGCTGTGAGAGCGAGGATACCACCTGATGCGTCACCTGCCTGACAGGTGCAGCCGTGTTCTTTCCGGTTTTCTGCACAGGGTAAGGTTCCGCCGCCTGTCCGACAGGTGGCTGTGTGCCGTTCTGTCCGCCCATATACTTCGCCGCCAGCTCGTAGGACTTCTCCATGAGTGCCACTTGGTCATCCATAGCGGACGCCTTGCCTTTCTCGCTCTCCAGTTCCGATTCCAGCGAGGCGATACGCTCCAACAATTCGTCCATTTCCGCGTTGTCGTTCTTCGGTTGCTCATAGAAGTTGCCGAGCGTGGCATTGAGGTCGCGGTAGGCGGCTGCGGAGGATTGGATGGTTTTCGGAGCGGATGATTTTGCTGTTGCATCTTCCGCATTTCCGGGATTGGCAAGGTCGAAGTCCCTACCACCGTCCGTTTCCACCACCTCGCGGTCGAACATATCGCCCAGTTCCTGCATGGCGCGGCTGCGGTTCTCCTGCCGTTCCTCCATCGCCCCCTGTTCGTAGGCTTTCGCCTTGTCGCCGATGATCTGACGGTTCGCCTTGTCAGCGTCGGGCATTTCGATGTTGTAACCTCCCGTCCCCGGTTGCTGCTCCTTGTCGGAAGACGGGGCGAATATCAGCCACATAGCCCCGATAAATACCAGTACCATAGTGGGCAGCACTATCATTTTCTGACGTTTCAGCCTTTGGGCTTCGGTCAGCGGCTTGCGCTCCTTGGCTTTGCCTTCCTCCTTCGCGCCTTGGCCATTCAAGCAGGCTTGATGGCTCTCGGCTTGGCGTTGGTTCTTCGGTTTCCCGTTGTCGGGAGCCGCCTTGTTCTCGTTTTTAGGTTCATTCTTCGTCTGTTCCATATAAATAAGGTATTACATTATGATTGTTGTCCGGCTTTACGGACAGTTCCACTTGTCCGGCATGGTCTGTCACCATACGGCTGCCGTCATTCCTGCCGATGTCATAAACGGCTTTGCCGAAGGTGTAAATGGCAAGCACCGCGAAGGCGGCGAGCATCGCCAGCACGATGCGCCTGCGAGTCTTCGGGGGCAAACCGTCCAGATAGCCTTTGAGCCTTGCCACCAGCATTTTCTTTTTGTCGTGGAGTTTCCAGTACGCACGCCAAAATGATTTCCTGATTTTCTTCATGTCCGTTACCTTTTGATGGTTTGTAAATCCTTGTTCTCGATGATGGTGAATCCCTCGATGGTGAAACCGTTGGGATTGTCGTCCGAACGGGACGAGTTCAAGAGGCGGCACGTCGTCACGAGGCTGCGCTCGGTGACGTTGCTTTGCCTGATGATCTTCTGCGTGGCGTAGGTAGTCGCACGGTACGGGTAGCCGTTGAAGTCGCACACCACGCTGTCCACCTTCAGCACTTGGTTGATGTTCCCGGCGATGATGCGGTTGTAGTACCCTTTCTCGGCGAAGTCCGAATAGTAGTTGTACACGCTTTTGTCCGCTAATAGCAGGGCGCGTTTCACATTATGCTCTATCGCGCTCTTTTCGGGTGAGAGCGTGAAGAACAGCTCGTGGAAACGGCGCACGTGTTCCCTCGCTTCTGCCGGACGGTTCTGCGACAAGTCTTGCGAGAGAGCCAGCATCAGCGACTTGCCGTTGTCCAGCACGTAAATCTTTTCCCGTTGCCGCTCCGCGAAGCGGTAGGAACTCCACACGCTCCATACCGTTATTACGGCACACAACGAGAGGAAGACGATACCGAACAGGCGTATCTGCCTGAACGATGATTCGATGTTTTTAAGTGACTTAAATTCCATTGTTGTTTATTCGTTTTTAATTGTCAGTTGATTATTTCAGTAGTTTCCCGGCACGTCCGACCACGTTTCCTGCGGCTGCGCCCGCCACGCTGCCCGCCATACTTCCGGCTCGTCCTGCCGTCTGGTTCACGTTGCGACCGTAGCTTCCCATGCCTCCGGCTTGGATAATCCAGCCTGCTACCGTGGGGATGGTGAAGTAACCAATGATGGTCGAGTAGGTCGGGGGCATTACTGCCCCTTTCCCCTCTAAGAACCGTACGTGCTACTTTCATAGCATACGGCTCAAGCAACTCTAAACTTCTAAATTTAAATAGAAGCCGGCTCAAAACCTCTGTTGTCGCGTTTACTCCTGTTACGGCATTTGCTATGGATAAGTATCTTGATTTTCCTGCCTGACTGTAATTTTTCAGACATACTCCATTTACTTTCCTTATCTATCGCACTGCCGCAGACAGGACATTTACGCCCTTGTTTTTCCCATAGTTGTAGCAATGTTTTCCGACCTTTCAAATTTGAGAGCATCTTGTTGGTTTCCCTTGTTTCAAAATACTCTTTCCACTCTGGGTCAAAAGGATTGGCTTCACGCTTTATTTTCGTATATCTTTCGATATTGGTGTTGGATAGCTTTATTAAAGTTATCCTGCTTTCTGGATTTCTCTTGTTGAAACCGACAGAGAAGCACCACTTTTGATTTCCAATCTGCGAAAAATAGCGTTTAGCTATCCATTTTCTGCCTTTTTTCGGATGGCGGCGAGCCGCCCATCGCCACATTTTCTGATGTATCAGGTAATCTGCTTTACTGAATGTCTCTCCAGCACAACAGTATCGGTAATAGTTAGTCCATCCTTTTATTACAGGATTCATCAATCGGATAACTGATTCTTGCTTGACTGATTTATTGGAATCCAATATGTATTTCAATTTGGATAAAAACCGTTTTAAACTCTCTTTTGTCGGTTTAATCAGGAGTGTACCTTTGTATTTCCTTATATTAAAACCGAGAAAGTCAAATCCCTCGTCAATGTGGGTTATCTTGGTCTTTTCTTCTGACAGGACAAGACCTCTCTCTTGAAGAAATTCCCTGACAATTGGTATTACATCATTTTCTAACAACTCTTTAGACCTTCCTGTGATGATAAAATCATCTGCATATCTAACATAATTGACTTTTGAATGACATAACTCGCCATTTATCCTCATTTTCCGATATGGTTTGAACCTTTTGATTAAAATCGCTTCCAATCCGTCAAGTGCCATATTAGCAAGAACGGGTGAAATTATGCCCCCTTGCGGAGTACCTTCTTCTGTCGGGAATAATTCTCTGTTGAAGATGAATCCGCTTTTTAGCCATTTACGTAGCATTGACTTATCCATTGGGATATTGTTCAGTAGCCATTCATGACTGATGTGGTCGAAGCAACCTTTTATGTCTCCTTCCAGAATCCATTCAGCAGAGTTTCCTCTTGATAGTGCAATATGACATTTCTGTTGTACGTCATTCGTGCATCTCGCTTTTCGGAATCCGTAAGAGTTTAAATCTGCGGTTGTTTCAGCCACTGGTTCCAATGCCATTAGATACAGTGCCTGCATAGCTCTGTCTTTCATAGTTGGAATACCAAGGGGACGTAATTTCCCGTTTTTCTTTTTGATACACACCCTTTTTAAAGGTTGTGGCTTGTAACCATTCCTTTTCAGTGTGGTGATAGCCTGATACTTTGCTCTGGGAGTCTCCCATATCACATGGTCTATTCCCGAAGTCTTTTTCCCATTATTAGAGGTTACTCGTTTTACTGCCAATGCTTTAGCGTAAAACGAATGAGTGAGTACCCATTGCAAAGATTTGACCTTGCCATGCTTACCCTCTTTTTGAGCCTTTACAATACGTGCTTGTAGCTTTTTAACCGCCATTTCACACTTGAGCCAGTTGATACTGTCCCAAGTATTCCACGGTTGGTCAGTGGATGCACACGATTTTTCATTTTCGTTCATTTGCTTTTCTCCTTTCAAAAGTTCTAAAAGTTTCTTGTAAAGAATTACCTAACGCAGAAGTCAGCGCACTTTCGTGCCGGATGATGTCACCTTATCTAATCCATAGATAATGGCTCAACCACATATCCCCCTCATTACAAGGATGGCATTCGCTTTTTCTGCAATCCTATACCTGCATCCCGTTCAGCTTTCCTTACGGTCAGCTTACCTGCACTGGCAGGAGAGATACAGGCTTACCAAGTTTCGTATAGACGACAATGAATGGGTTAGAATCTGTCACTTCGCCGATAGCTTATGTCCGTGTAATCCCACATCGGAAAGGATTAGCCAGCTACATCCCTTTTGGGTAGAGCCCAGTATCTTTTGGCTCTTCTCATGTTACGACGTTTATTAACAGTTCACTTGCGTTATTCATACCACTCAAGCCAAGCTCCCTTACCGCCTGATACTGGCGATAGTTGTTATTCCCTCACGGTTCAAACTTCTTGTTTCCAAAGGGCTACTCTGTCTGGACAGCTTCGTACAAAACCATTACGGGTAATGCACGTATCCATAGGCTACTGCTGACGGAACAGCAGGTTCTATTATACTGCTATCAGTTGATAGTCAGTGTCTGAACAATCAATTCTATACGACTTCTTGTCGCACCCGATTATCATGAAGACGATGTACACCCCGTCGCTCGAATCCAGCGAGAAGTTCGGGTCAGCCTGCATCCGTTCGATGTCGCTTTGCAGCATCAGCACTTGTATCTTCGCCAGTATGGTGCTGAACATATCCGACACGGGCAGCCACAGATAGACCTGTATGTAGCGGCATATCCACTGTGTAAGCGTGCTTTGGAAGCCGTCCCACACCGATATGGCGAAGGCTATCGGACCGAGTATCGCCAGCACCACGAGGAAGAACGTGCGGATGGTGTCTATCACGAGGGCGGCGGCTTGGAACATCAGTTCCAGTATCTCGCGGAAGAAGTCGCGGATGCCCTTCTTCATGTTGTACATCCCGCGCTCGATGTACATCCCCGCCATCGTCACCATGTCGCCGGGCGACCAGCCCAGTTCTTCCAGTTGTTTGTCAAACTCCTCATTTGACACGAGGTAGGCGGTTTCGGGATTGCGCATCATCGCTTCGTACTCCAGTTTGTCCTTCTGCTCACGGTATCGGTTCATGTCCAGCGTTTCCGCCTCCAGCATCTTTGCCGTACCCTGCACGACGGGCGACATGATGCTGTTTATCGTACCCAGTACCACCGTCGGAAAGAACATGATGCACAGACCGATAGCGAACGGGCGGAGCATAGGGAACACGTCTATCGGTTCGGCTCTCGCCAGCGACTGCCATACCCGGTAGGCCACATAAAAGAGTGCGCCCAGCCCGGCGATGCCTTTCGCCACGCCCGCCATGTCCCCGCATAGCGGCATCATCTGTTCGTAGAGCGAGCGCAGAATTTGGTGAAGGTTGTCGAAATTCATAGGCTACCAATATCTTTCGTTCATGTTCCCGTACAGCCCTATGATGCGGTCAAGGTCGTTTTTCTTCTTCGCACGCAGGTAACTCACGCTAATGTTCTTGTTGGTGTAGTAGCTCACGAGGTTGCGGTAACGCTTCATTTTGGAGTAGCAGCGTTCCACCACGTCCATGCGCTCCTTGTCCGTCATGGAGAGCGTGGTGATATTCACCACATTCTTCAGTTCCGTCAGCACATCGTTGGATTCCTCCAATAACTTGGTGTAGCCAAAGGCGATGGCTCCCAGTTCCTCCACCGTGAAGTTGTCGTCACGCATCATCTTCTGGAAACTGGTCACATAGGTGTCGGTGATGTCACCCACCATCAGGATGGTCTGCTGCACCTTCCGGGCGTCCTTTACCAGATTGTTCACGGATTTGAGTGCGTCGTAATACTTCTTGCCCTGTTCGTAAATCTTCACGGTCTCTTGAAAATTTTTTATCATATTTTGGGCGGTCGTGGAAGTGTGTACCACGTTCTTCGAGGTGTTCACGATGCTCTGCGCGATGTTGGACGGGTCTATCACCGCCCACTGTGCGCTTGCCCTGCCGACTGCAAACAGGCACAGGCAGATAATAAGTGTTATTCTTGTTCTCATGTTACTTTGGATTTTAGTGGATTTCATTATTTATTGCTCGCCTATCGGATGGTCCGGTTTCGGGTTCACACGCACGTAGTCCCCGTTCGGCGAGAAGGTCAGGATGTCCGTCGCCTCGTTGTAGGACACGTCGATGCGGAATCCGGTGTTCATGAACAGATTGCCGTTCTCCTCCTGCAAGAGATAGGTTTCCGGCTTCAGCTTGCGGCGGATGCCGCTCCGCTTGAATACCGTCACCTTATAGGCTTCGCCCTCCTTGTAGATAAGCACGTCGGGCTTGCCCTCCACACTCTCCCAGTTTCCGCAAAGCAGGTCGCGTCGGTTGTCCGTTATGTCGCAGGATTGCAGCACCATGACCGCCAGCCCGATTAAACACTTGCTGACTTGCAGCATTTTCGTTCTTGATATACTCATACGCATTTTCTTTTTTAGTTGATGAATCTGTTTCTATTTATTCCTTTTTTCTCCGCCTTTCGGCAAGCTGCCGGATGACGGCTTCAATGTCGCCGCCCAACTGTTCCGCCAGACGGTAAACCTCTACTTTTTCCGTTTCTTCGGTGGTGTACGCCAGATACTCTTCAGCACTAACTTCGGTGGCATAGACTGCCGACTGCGTGCCGCCCAGTCCTATCCACACTTCCTTGTAGAGCCTTGACGGGTTGTTCGCCATGTTGATGGAGAGTATCTGCGACTTCTCTTTCTCCGTCAGACCCAACAGGGACTGTATGGCATCAAACTTGTTCATGTACTTCCGCTGGTCAAGGAGTATCTTGCAGTCGGAGTTGTTGATGATGCTCTCCTTGACGACGGGCGAGGAAATGATGTCGTCCACCTCCTGCGTCACCACGATTGCCTCCCCGTAATACTTGCGCACGGTCTTGTACATATAGCGCAGGTACTCAGCCATGTTCGCCGAAGATAGAGCCTTCCAAGCCTCTTCCACTATCAACTGTTTCCTTACGCCTTTCAATCGGCGCATCTTGTTGATGAAGGCTTCCATGATGATGATGGTCACCACAGGGAAAAGCTCGCGATTTTCCTTTATACTGTCAATCTCGAAGACGATGAACCGCTTGCCGAGCAGGTCGATGTTCTCCGTGGAGTTGAGCAGGAAGTCGTAGCGTCCGTCCCGGTAATACTGCCGCATGGTGGTGAGCATATTGTCGATGTTGAAGTCGGACTTCTCCACCTTTATCTCACGTTCCGCCAGTTCGCGGCGGTAGTCGTCGCGCATATACTCGTAGAAGGTGTTGAACGAGGGGACGATGCTCCGGTCAGCCCTGATACGCTCGATATAGGCGTTCACCGCACTGCCCAGTTCGCCGCTCTCCGTCTTCGTCACTTTGTCGTCCTCCGACTTCCAGAGCGTCAGCAGCAATGTCTTGATGCTGTCCTTTTTCTCCACGTCGAACACGTAATCATCGGTGTAGAACGGGTTGAACGAAATCGGTTTCTCCTCCGTGTAGGTGAAGTACACGCCGTCCGCCCCGTTTGTCTTGCACCGGATCATCTCGCACAAGCCCTGATAGGAGTTTCCCGTGTCCACCAGCACCACGTGCGTACCCTGCTCGTAGTATTGCCTCACGAGGTGGTTCATAAAAAAGGATTTGCCGCTGCCCGAAGGACCCAACACGAACTTGTTGCGGTTGGTCGTGATACCCCGCTTCATCGGCAGGTCGCTGATGTCGAGGTGCAACGGTTTTCCCGTAAGCCTGTCCACCATCTTGATGCCGAAGGGCGAGAGCGAATTGCGGTAGTTGGTTTCCTCCGTGAACAGGCACACCGCCTGCTCAATGAAGGTGTGGAAACTCTCCTCAGCCGGGAAGTCCGCCGCATTGCCGGGCATCGCCGCCCAGTAGAGTGTCGGGCAGTCAATGGTGTTGTGGCGCGGCACGCACTCCATGCCTGCCAGCTGGCTGCCCACGTCGTTCTTGATATGCTTCAGTTCCTCCGCGTCATCGCTCCACGCCATGACGTTGAAGTGCGCCCGCACCGAGGTCAGCCCGTAAGAATGGGCTTCGTTCAGGTACTGGTCTATCCACTCGCGGTTGATGCTGTTGCTCCGGCTGTATCGGGAGAGCGACTGCATATTCCTTGCGGACTTCTCGAACTTCTGCAAATTTTCCTCGCTGTTGTCGATAATCACATACTGGTTGTAGATGTGGTTGCAGGAGAGCAACAGCCCCACGGGTGAGGCGAAGGAGAGGCGGCAGTCCGAACGGTCGGTGGAGAGTTTCTCGTAGCGGATGTCGGTAGCCACCTTTCCGGGCAAATCCTCCGCGTCAGAGAGGGTGTGCAGGCACAGACGGTTGTCGCCGATGCGCATTTCCCTTGCCGAGAGGTCGATGTCCTGCAAGGTCGTGTCGCCTTCGGGCATGAGCGAGAAGTAACGCTCTATCAGTCCGGCGGACTTCTCCGTCCCGACAATTTCATCGGTGGAGAGGCGGCGCAGCCTGACAAAGCCGCTGTCGTTCATGATGCGCTCGAACTGTTCGGCAGCCTCCATGAACTTCCCGGCGGTTTCCCTGTCCAGCTCTTTCGGGATGATATGCCCCCGGCACAGCGTACTGAAGTTGCTCTGCATCCGGTTACGTTCCTTCGTCGTCTTGGTCAGGTAGAGATAGCAGGAATGTTTCAGGTACGGACGCTCGTTGAAGTGGCGTTCAAAGGAGCGGCTCAGAAAACTCATATCGTCCTTCTGTAACTCCGGCTTATAGCGTTCCTTGATGAACCAGTCCTGCTTATGCACGACGCAGAAATCCGGCAGCACCTTGATCGCCTTGCACCAGCAGCCGTGTATCGCCTCGTACTCCGCGCCCGTCACGGTATAAAGCTCCGGCAGTTCCACCTCGAAAGCCACCGTGATGTCGGCGTCTTTGGAAATGATGCAGCCATGCTCCACAGCTAATAGCGGGAACTTGTTTTCCAGTGTTGTCATTTTGGATGTATTTCTCATGTCGTTTCTTCCTTTCGTTGCCGTTTGAATAATCGGGTGATCCGCCGCCGGTTGATAAGGTATCGGGGATGGCTCCTTGCCGCTCCCAATTTCATCAGCCCGTGTTCGCCGTACCGGGCGTTCAGCGCGAAGGTCTGCCATACGAGGACGGAAGACGATGCCACGCCGAAGCCGATACATACCCACTGGTCGATGCCGACCATGTAGAGGATGACGAACAGGACGAAGAGAGCCAGCAGACCTCCGCAGAAGATGAAGAGGTACTGAGCCTTCAAGCCCT
>OJLA01001933.1_pt1 | contig 13010 bp, 14 predicted proteins | sample 1596611 | NCBI WGS metagenome assembly OJLA01 (sample SAMEA4350168, study PRJEB24818) | metagenome | biome: human; feature: gut; material: faeces | place: Denmark | collected 2013-09
AATGAAATGACGGGCTGCGGATGACGTTTTTGGCCGAACGAAACTCTTGCATGTCAGTCAATTATTAAACTATTAATTAAACATTTAACGTGGATACTTTAAGCTACAAAACAGTTTTCCCCAATGAGCAGCAGTGCCAGCGTGAGTGGGTGGTTATCGATGCCACCGACCTCGTTCTCGGTCGTCTTTGCTCTGCAGTTGCCCTGATTCTCAGAGGCAAGAACAAACCCGATTACTCTCCCTTCGTAGAGTGCGGCGACAATGTTATTATCATCAACGCCGACAAGGTGCGTCTTACCGGTAATAAGTGGACTGACCGTGAATATCTTTCATATACCGGCTATCCCGGCGGACAGCGTGTCACCACTCCCGAACGTCTTCAGCAGAAGTCATTTAACAAGCATCTCAAACCCGGTTATAACCCCTTGTTTATCAAAGTTATGAAGGGTATGCTTCCTAAGAACCGCCTCGGTCGCAAGCTCATTGGCAACATGCATGTTTACAATGGCCCCGAGCATCCCCACGAAGCTCAGAATCCTAAAGTAATCGACATCAACACTATTAAATAAGAAGTATGGAAAAGGTAAATGCAATAGGCCGTCGTAAGGCCGCCATCGCTCGCGTAATCGTAAGTGAAGGAAATGGCGCAATCACTATCAACAAGCGCCCCTTGGAAGTTTATTTCCCCTCTTCCATTCTACAGTATATCGTTAAGCAGCCTCTTACCACACTTGATGTTGCCGGTAAGTATGACATCAATGTCAACCTCGACGGTGGCGGCTACAAGGGACAGGCTGAGGCTCTCCGCCTTGCAATCGCCCGCGCTCTTGTAAAAATCAACCCCGAGGACAAGCATGCTCTCCGCGTAGAAGGCTTCGTTACCCGCGACCCGCGTGTCGTTGAACGTAAGAAACCCGGTCAGCCCAAGGCTCGCAAGCGTTTCCAGTTCTCAAAGCGTTAATATCTTTCGGGCTTCTCCCCGCGAGAGCCTGACCGATATATTGTGTTTAGTATCTAAATTCCGGAGATGGACACGTTCCCTACCTCGGGATTGTAATTTCAAAAAGAACGTAAACAACTTAAACAAGCAATGTCAACACCTACATTTGACCAACTTTTGGAAGCAGGTTGCCATTTCGGTCACCTTAAAAGAAAATGGAATCCTGCAATGGCTCCTTACATCTTCATGGAGCGCAACGGTATCCACATCATAGACCTCTATAAGACTGCCGCTAAGGTTGAAGAAGCCGCTGCAGCTCTTAAGAGCATCGCAAAATCAGGCAAGAAGGTTCTCTTCGTTGCCACTAAAAAACAGGCCAAACAAGTTATCGCCGACAAGGCTGCTGCAGTTAACATGCCGTATGTTATCGAGCGCTGGCCGGGCGGTATGCTCACCAACTTCCCCACTATCCGCAAGGCTGTGAAGAAGATGGCTACTATCGACAAGATGACAAAAGACGGTACTTTTGACAACTTGTCAAAGCGCGAGAAACTTCAGATTTCACGTCAGCGCGCAAAGCTTGAGAAGACTCTCGGCTCTATCGCCGACCTTAACCGTCTTCCCTCGGCTCTTTTCGTTGTCGACGTTTTGAAGGAGCGTATCGCAGTCGCAGAGGCTAATCGTCTTGGTATCCCCGTGTTCGCTATGGTCGACACCAACTCTGATCCTACCAACGTGGACTTCGTGATTCCAGCTAACGACGATGCTTCAAAGTCAATCGAGCTTATCCTCGACACTGTAGTGAAGGCTATGGCAGAGGGTCTCGAAGAGCGCAAGGCTGAGAAGGCTGACGCTCCCGCTGCTGAAGGCGATGAGGAGGCTGCTCCCGCTAAGGGCGGTCGCCGTCGCGTAAACCGTCGTAGCGAAGAGGCTCCCGCTGTTGTTGAGACTGAGGTCGTAGCTGAGGAAACTGCAGAGGCTCCCGAGGCTGAGGCTTAATTAACATCAATTATTAACCGAATTAAACTGTATTAGATATGGCAGTAACAATGGCAGACATCACCAAGCTCCGCGCTCTTACCAGTGCCGGCTTGATGGACTGCAAAAAGGCTCTCGCAGAGACCGACGGCGACATCGAGGCCGCTGTTGAGATTCTCCGCAAGAAAGGTCAGGCGGTAGCCGCCAAGCGCGAGGACCGTCAGGCAGCTGAAGGCTGTGTGCTTTCAAAGAGTACCGGCAAGTTTGCAGCTATCGTGGCTCTTAATTGCGAGACTGACTTCGTGGCTCAGAACGCAGGTTTCGTAGCCCTTACCCAGAAGATTCTTGATGCTGCTGTGGCAGCCGAGGTCAAGACTCTCGACGAGCTTAAGGCTCTCAACATCGACGGTCAGACTATCGAGGCTCTCGTGGTTGAGGAAAGCGGAAAGACCGGTGAGAAGACTGAAATCAGTGCTTACGAGGTTATCGCTGCAGCATCTACCGCTGCTTACAATCACTTCAACAAGAAGCTTGCCGCTATCGTAGGCTTCAACCTTGAAGGCGTTGACGAGAAGGTAGGTCGTGAGGTGGCAATGCAGGTCGCTTCAATGAATCCCGTGGCTGTTGACGCTGACAGCGTTCCCCAGTCGGTTAAGGACACCGAGTACAACGTGGCTGTCGAGAAGACCAAGGAAGAGCAGGTTAAGAAGGCTGTCGAGGCAGCTCTTAAGAAAGCCGGCATCAACCCCAACCTTGTTGACAGCGAGGCTCATATCGAGTCTAACATCGCTAAGGGATGGCTTACCGAGGATGAGGCTGCAAAGGCTCGCGTAATTGCCAAGGAAACCGCTGAGGCAAAGGCTGCCAACCTTCCCGAGCAGATGATTAAGAATATCGCACAGGGTCGTCTTAACAAGTTCTTCAAGGAATCTTGCCTTATGGAGCAGGCATTCGTTCAGGATGGCGAGCTTACCGTAGGTCAGTACCTTGAGAAGGTTCAGAAGGGTCTTGTAGCTGTTGACTTCAAGCGCGTCAACCTTAATCAGGACTAAGCATAGTCATAACAAATCTTTATAAGAGAGCCGCAGTGGATTTTACTCCGCTGCGGCTCTCACTTTTCAACAAGCTTTCAAGCGCATTGTTGGCACTGAAAATGAATCAAAAACTGAATACCCCCATGATTTGTATCTGGTCAGAAGTCCGATGACCGTCATTTGCAGTCCTTGACTGTCGTGTATAGGCGGTAAGCGCGCAGTTTGCCTGCAATTTTATGTGTTTGCAGGCGGTGAGTGTAAGCCCTATGAGATAATTGTCGTAATTGGCGTTAATCGCATGTTTGTGGACCTTGTTGCGGTAATATTCGTATCTCATGACCGGGAGAAATCTGCCCGCGTGCCACGCGGCGAGAATGTAAAAAGTGCTCTCGTTGGCGATATCCACTCCTTTGTGTCGCGCGATGCAATGTCCATATTCGCCGCGGATATCCGGACCCTCGGGGTTATCATACCATACGCCTGCCACGACCCTGTGCATAGGCTGGTATTTCCGCCCTTCAGGATTTTTATCGCCGGTGTATTCGCCGAAGTTGTATCCAGCCTTTATGTTCATGAATTTGAGCGGACGGTAGAACACTACTCCCTGCACCTCCTTCGACTTGTTGTTGTCGTCAATAGAGGGGAGATGCCCGTTGGTGAGCGACAGATTGTAGGATACCCGCGAGAATCCTTCGCGTGTAGGAAACAGGTCGCCCATTATCATGATGCCGAGGTCGCGCCCGAAGTCGGGGTAATCGTATCCTATGGCGTTGCGAAATACTATGCGTGAACAGAGCGAAGAAAAGTCTATTGTCTCCATTGTCGCAGGTGAGAGATTGTAATTTTCGTAACAGAGCGGGGAATTGAATTGTCCGGCTCTTACCTGCAGTGCGCTATTGAATTTATATGTGGCGTATGCGTCCATTATCTGCAATGATTTCTGACCGTTGTGGTGAGCCGGAGTGCCGCTGAAGCCTTCAATCTGAAGCCGGAAGGATGCGCGTTCATTTATATTGCCGTCAAGCAACAGGCGTAACCGTTTCACCTGAAAGGTAGATGTGCCGTCGCCGAGGCTGTTATAGTTCCAGCCGGTCTGCAGGTAACCCGATATTCTTGGAAGTTTGCTGACGAGGCGTTCCCAGCCGCTTATTTTTGCTGTCAGTGTGCTGTCGGTCGGTTCGGCAAGGCACACGACGGGTGTCATCGCTGCAATGCAGCAAAGCGCTAATAGATATTTTTTCATTGTGCGGCTACTTTGTGTAGGTGGCTTTTACTTCATCAAGCGAGATGCACTTTATGCCCATGTTGCGGAGGTCGTATATGTTGGCTTTCGCTACTTCCGGAGTCTTGGCGGAGCATGCGTCAAGGCATATTACAGTCTCGTAGTCGTAACTCATCGCATCGGCGGCGGTGCCTCTCACGCAGTTTGGATACTGTGTTCCGGCGAGTATCACGGTCTTTACGCCCATGCGGCGTAGTACCATGTCAAGATTAGTCTGGAAAAATCCGCTGTTGCGGGTCTTGGTTATCACGAGGTCTTCAGGCTCCGGGGTGAGTTCGTCGACAATTTTGCCGCCGTCGGTTCCTGGTACGCAATATCCCGGTTTGCCGTCGGTAAAGAGCGGTATGCGCGGCGCGTCTACATTAATACCGTCCTTGTCGTGGGCGCGGATTACATGGATTACCTTCCAGTCATGTTCACGGGCGTAAGAGGCGAGATCCTTGATGGCGGGGACAGTGGGCATAGCGCCGTCTACACACAGGATGGCTCCCGGTTTTACGAAATCGTTCTGCATGTCGATGATAAGCACGGCTACATCATGCTTCTCGGTTTTGTCAGTGAAATAGCCGTCGCGGGCGGTTGAGGTGTTGACGACTCCTAAAACAAGCAATAGCAATAAAACTAAATTTTTCATAACAATTAAAATTTTGGAAATGATTAATAATATAAAGTAACAAGCTTGTTGACTATGAATGGCTATATAAAAGAGCGGGACCGCAGCTGGCGGCTGCGGTCCCGGGGGTTGTCGTTGATAGAGGTGACAATATCTTTATGCGACATCGGTCGCTTGATACGAGGAATCACTATTTTGACTAAAGTCTTCATCTTTGTAGCTGTTTGCAACTAATATGCGGCAAAGCTAAGCATAAAGATTGAAAAATCCAAATTTTTATAGAAAAATGTTTTACCTGGTCGATGATTCTATCGACGAGTCTAATTCCAAATCTTCTACGAGTGTTTTTATGATTGAAAGGTTTACTGAATCGTATTCAGATTTATCATATATGTATATGAGGTATAAACACCCGTTTCGTTCAACTGTATTTAGCGTGATGACGCGACATCCTCCTGACTTTCCTTTATTTTTCGAGGAAATTATCATTCTTACCTTACGATAGCCGCCTCCTAAATCAGTGCCTGTTTTAGGATTCAGTGATAGAGCTTTAATCAGTGCTTGATAATCCGAATTGAAGCTACGGTATTTTTTAGCAATGGATTTTGCACAGCGTAAGAATACCTTCGTGGCGATAATTTCCATCAGAAAATAATGTCCTTTGCTCGGGGAAGCTCTATTTTCCCTTCAATATGAGCTTTCACTTCGGAGCAAGACATGCGAATATCGCGCTCCACGATTTCATCCTTTTCTGAAACAGGAGTTATTTTGAAATTCCCGTATCTGGATGTCAACAATAATGACTGTCCTGCTCTGGCTGCAATAAGATATTTGCCTTGATTGCATCGAAAGTCTCTTGCGCTCACAATTTCCATATCATTAATTTAAGTTTTGCATTTTGATATAAAGATAAAATATGGTAGCCAAAATGGCATCATAATTAACATATTTTATAGAAAATTATTATTGAAATAATTACGGCAGATGATGTTTCAGCGGCGTTTCTTGGGGCTTGTCACGTTTTTTACAAGTTCTCTGCCGATGGTACGCCCCATGGTGGTAAGTATGGGTACGGCTATCTTGGTCACCGTGCTCCAGAATCCGCCCTTGGATGATTTTTTCTTTGCGGGAGCTGCAGGCTCTTTTACCGCCTTCTTTGCCGCTGCTTTTTGTTCGGCATCCTCCCGGGTCTTGCGTTCGCTTTCGGCGAGAAGTATCTCAAATGCGCTTTCACGGTCAATCGCCGTGTCATATTTGCCATATATTGCCGACTTCTTGATAATTTCATCGCGCTCGGCGGGAGTTATGGCACCTATCTGGCTGAGCGGGAAGAGTATTTTGGCGCGCTCGACCATTGCCGGGGTGCCTTTCTCGTCGAGAAATGACACAAGCGCTTCACCGGTACCAAGTTCCTGTATCGCATCTCGGGTGTCAAATGCCGGGTTGGCGCGGAATGTTTCCGCTGCCGCCTTTACCGCTTTTTGGTCGCGCGGGGTGAAAGCGCGCAAGGCATGTTGCACTCGGTTGCCGAGCTGTCCGAGTATCGTTTCAGGCACATCAATCGGATTCTGTGTCACGAAATATACTCCGACGCCTTTACTTCGTATGAGCCTCACCACACGCTCTATGCTATCAAGGAGTGCCTTGGGCGCGTCGTCAAAAAGAAGATGTGCCTCGTCAAAGAAAAACACGAGTTTCGGCAGTTCCATGTCGCCTACCTCCGGGAGGGAGGCATAGAGGTTGTTGAGCAGCCACATCAGGAAGGTGGAGTAGAGTTTTGGCTGAAGCATGAGTCTGTCGGCGGCAAGCACACTCATCACTCCCTTGCCGCCCTCGGTGGCAAGCAGGTCGTTTATGTCAAACTCCGGTTCGCCGAAAAATGATGTCGCCCCTTGGTTTTCAAGCGCGAGCAGGGCGCGCTGTATCGCTCCGATTGACTGGGTGCTCACGTTGCCGTAGGCGGTGGTAAACTCTCCGCTGTTTTTTGCAACATAATCGAGCATGGCGCGTAGGTCCTTCAGGTCGATAAGGGTGAGATTGCGGTCGGCGGCGATGCGGAACACTATATTGAGCACACCCGTCTGCGTCGGGTTAAGCTCCAGCAATCGTGCGAGCAGTTCCGGACCCATGCGGGTGACGGTAGTGCGCATCGGGTGTCCCTGCACTCCGAATACGTCGTAAAATCTTACCGGGCAGCCTTCAAATTGCGGCATCTCCATGCCGAATTCCTTGCAGCGTTTCTCGATGAAGCCCGACGGCTTTCCGGGTCGGCTTATGCCCGACAGGTCGCCTTTTATGTCAGCCATGAAGCATGGCACTCCCGCCTGGCAGAATGTTTCGGCGAGCACCTGCAGGGTCACTGTCTTGCCTGTGCCGGTGGCTCCGGCTATCAGTCCGTGGCGGTTTGCCATCCGTCCGGTTATGCTTATCGGTCCGTTAGGGCCGTGGGCTACATAAAGCCCTCTCTCTTTATCATACATGATTCTCTTTTATTTATCTAACTGCAATATTCGTGAAAAAGTTCCGGATATGCAAGAGTTTGGGAGTTGTCAGTTGGGAGTTGTCAGTTGGGAGTTGTCAGTTGGGAGTTGTCAGTTTTCAGTTTTCAGTCGTCAGTTTTCAGTTTTCAGTTTTCAGAGGGGATACAGATGGACTTAGAGTCAAAATGAACAAATTTTTGGAATATGCCCAAAAGTAGGGGCGAGTGGAAGCTCGCCCGCATCCACCCATGCAACACGGGCGCCCTTCCAGGCGCCCCTACAGCTACGCGAAGACAACTGAAAACTGACGACTGACAACTGAAAACTGAAAACTGAAAACTGACAACTCTTTTCCCGCAGGGAAAATCCAAATTTAGCCGTGGCGTTGAGCGCAGCGAAACCCACGGACATCGAGCTCTCCCATGTTGTTTCCCGACAGGGAATCATCAATCGTGCTCTAAGATGATTCCTCCGGAAACATCTGATTTTGCATCACTTTCCGGTGGTATCGCTTCGCTCAACCACCGTCTAAACGCAGATGATGCCCTGCGGGCAACCGCCCCCCTAGGGGCTGCCTTCCAGCAGCCCGCTACACTCCGAGCTATCTCCACCCTCACTCGCGGGCGCCCTTCCAGGCAATGTCACTAACTTAAGCAGAAGAGCTATAAATCCCCGAAAGGGGGATTCATCCTGTTATCCGCGGGTAATGCCGGAGGCATACCCGTGGCTCAAGCGCCTCTCTCCTCGGCTCAACCCCGAGAGCGGGTTGCATAGTCGCTTGATTAGCATGTGTTTATGCAACCCGTTTCAGGGTTGCGTTGTTATGGTGGTATCGTTTTCCACGGGTGCCCACTTCGGGGCTACCCGCGGTTAACTCTATCTTGCCCGTTCCGGGCAAAATCTTTAAGTTAGTGACATTGAACTTCCATTCGCCCCTACAGCTACGCAAAGACGACTGAAAACTGAAAACTGAAAACTGACAACTCCCTGTCGGCTCTATCCGCTAAATTCAGGATGAGATGGATGCAGGTTACAAATATTTGGCGTATATTTGTGACAGATTATTCAGCGTTTGCAAGCCTTAAGCTGAAAATCATTACCCGATCGCCAATGAATATCAATCATTATCTCATATCTGCATTATTTGCATTGCTGCTCCTTACCGGATGCGCCACTGACCCCGCGACCGCGACACTCGACCGCGCCGAGACACTTATGGATCTGCACCCCGACTCTGCCCTCGCCCTGCTCGACACATTGCCCTCCCCGGCATCGGCAAAGGAAAATGCCCGCTACGCACTCCTTTACTCACAGGCACTTGACAAAAACTATATCGACGTTGCCGACGACTCGCTGATAACCATTGCAGTGGATTACTACCGCCATAAAGAGTCAATAAGAGAGATTATGTCGATGTACTATCGTGCCACTGTCCATTTTAATGCAGGCTACAATGACAAGGCAGTCTTGGATGCAACTTATGCCTACGAATTAGCTTCGCGACTGAATGATTCATATTGGATAGCAAAATCAGCAGATCGCGTTGCTGATATATTTTATAAAACATATAATAACGAAGAATGTATAAAATTTCGAAAAATAGCAATTTCTGCATATATTGATGCAAATGAGCCTGAACATATCGATTGGTCAAGACTTTGCCTGGCTGTCGACTACTCTGCCGATAACAAATACGATGAAGCTATCAGAATTATTGACAGCATAATGCCGAACATTTGTCATACTTCAAAGGACTCGGTTTTTAAGTCACATTGTATCCAGTCATTATTCCATTTTTATGTTGACACCCAAAAATTTAAATTGGCAGAAGACTATTTTTACCGGCTACTAAATTTTAAATGCGCCACAATCTCTGCTGCTGATTATGGCGATATGGGGTATGTAGAGGTGAATCTCGGCAAAATGGAAGACGCAAAAAAATATATTGATTCCGCATACATCCTTGCCTCAAACAATAACGCACAAGAAATTCTTGCAGCAGACATCGCGTCATGGGAATATTTAAAACGAACTGGTGATAAAAATGATGTGGTGAAGTTTACCGAAAAACTGATCGATACCCAAAACAAAATCGCACGTGAGACAATCAGACAAGCAGCTTTGCGCGCCCAACGTGATTACTATAATTCCAATTTTATATTAGCGAAAAAGAATGAGAGTCGATTGTGGCATTACCTAATAGCAAGCCTTATATTCACAGCTCTAATTACCATAGTCATCACTATGTTCACACGATTAAAAATCAAACTGAAAAATAAAGATATCGAACTGAAAGCTATAGAAATTGCACATTTGTCTTCTAAAATTCAAGAAAGAGATAAATTATATGTTTCTAATGAAACTACCGAAAATGAAAAAATCCATCGTGTTATTGACCGTCTCCGAACAGAATGGTTTCGACCCATAAACAGTATTTTCGACGATTTCTATGAAAACGGAGATTCCTCGGTCGCCAAATCGACCATGTTTAGCAGGGTAAAGGATGAACTAAACAAAATCACATCTAAAAAGAGCATGAGGGATATCGAAAAACTTGTGGATGATTCTTTAGGTGGAGTACTGAGTCGATTCCATAACCAAGTACCTGATATTGATGACAATGACATTACGTTTATTGCATTGAATATTGCAGGACTATCACCTCGCGCTATATGCCTCTTTTTAGATATCAAAGTAAAAACAGTCTACTCAAAACGCAAACGCCTAAAAGATAAAATTGCAGCTTCCAATGCTACTGACAAGGAACAGCTCATACGATACTTGAAATAATCCCCTATAACACAAATAGTTACATTTAATTCCGCAATCAATCACATAACCCATTGCAACACAATGGGTTACACATTGGCGAAAATACATAATTTTCCACACTATTTAACCGTCTAAATACCAGATCATTATACTTAATCATGGCGAAAATTTGAAAACAAAATAAAATGTCCAAATAGTTATTCTTACGGTAATTTTGTAAAAGCAAAAAATAATAAACGAATAATTATGAAGCATTTTTTATTTAAAGGTGTACTTCTTGCAATGACAATATTTAACTTGCTAATTCATTTAGTAATGCCAGAGAGGTTGCCCGTAGGGCATCATCCATGCTTAGCCGTGGCGTTGAGCGCAGCGAAACCCACGGACTGCTCGCATCCTCTCTCGCCGTTTCCCGACAGGGAATCATCAACCGTGCTCTAAGATGATTCCTCCGGAAACATCTGATTTTGCATCTCTTTCCGGTGGTATCGCTTCGCTCAACCACCGGCTAAACATAGATGATGCCCTGCGGGCAACAAGCTTCTCGATGATGCCCGGATATTTGGCAACGGGCTTACCAGGGTGATTTCCCCACATTTGGGCAACAGGCTCTATGGGTGATTCCGAGTATTCGGGCGAACTGCCATTCGCCCCTACAGCTACGCGTTAATTCCCTGAAATACATTCGATTCCCAATCACGATTACGCTATTATCAACAATAAAATATAACTTAAATGGATATAAAACAAATTGTAAAATTTAATCGGATTTGCAAGCTACTGACTTGCAGTTGTTTGTTAATGACGCAAATCGCGTAAAAACAAACGAATTTCAGTGACATTTCTTTGATTTTAATAAAAAATATCATGTTTTTGCGATATAATGTAACAATTCAGAAGTCAAGGCGGGTTGTTTACAATCGAATTGTAGGGATGCACCGTGGTGCATCCGCCGGATTTTGGGTCAATCAATCGCGTTTTCGGATGCACCGGGGTGCATCCCTACCTTGATAATGAGGGTCTTATATTGACATGCTGAATGATCATAACAAAACGACATAGATATACAATCAATCATTAAAATTTTAAATTATGAGGGTTACTATTCTGTTAATTTCATTTTTGGCGGCATGCGCTTCGGTGTATGCGCAGACAGCCGATGACAAAAGTTACATCAAAGCTGAATTGACCGCGCCGGGCACACTTGCCGAGGCTCTTGGCGATCGCGCCAACACGATAGACTCACTTGTGGTGGAAGGACCGATAAACGATGCCGATTTCTACACGATGTGGAGCGCCACCTTCTATGGAAAGCTCTCGGCAATCAACCTTGAAAAAGCCAAGGCTGAAGATAACCGGGTACCGGCACGTGCCTTCTACCGGAGCGAACAATTTGATCCGGATGATAATATGACATTGTATATGACCAACCTTCGCAATATAATACTGGGTGAAGGGATAGAGGAAATCGGTGAAAGTGCCTTTTCTTATTCGGGTCATCTGCACGAGGTGACACTGCCATCGACATTACGCCGCCTTGGTAGAGCTTGCTTCTGTGATTGCCCGAAACTGAGCATCTCCCCGCTCATACTTCCGGAAGGTCTGGAGGAAATTCCCAACCGATGCTTCATGAACTGCAAGTCGCTGTCGGAAGTAGTGCTTCCTTCGACCATAAAAAGCATAAATAATTCAGCTTTCCTCAGCACGGGAGTTACGAAAATTAATTTCCCGGAAGGGCTTGAGATGATTGGCGAAACTGCTTTTTACGGTGCAGACCTTGGCGAAGTGATACTTCCCGAATCTTGTATCAATCTTGAAGGAGATGAACAATTCGCATTTAACCGCAATCTTAAAAAGCTACTGCTGCCTGACGGACTCAGCGCAGTGCCATCCGGTATAGCTTTCGAGTGTGAGAAACTGCTTGAGGTCAACATTCCCTCCAAAGCGGTGACCATAGGCAAGGAAGCATTCTACCGGTGTCCGTTGAGCGGCGCGCTCACTCTGTCGGAAGGATTGACCGCCATCGAGGCAAAGGCGTTTTACGGGTGCTCCGGACTGACGGAGGTCACTTTCCCGTCGACATTGAAGACTCTCGGCGCGGAGAGCTGTGCGGGATGGTCGGGGCTGAAGAAAATGTATTGCCGCGCCGCGATTCCCGCCGAGTGCGTGATGACAGGCATCACAGGTCCTTTCGGAGATCCTGACACGAGCGTAAACGGAGGCATCCTCCCCAACATCCCGATATATATCCCTGTGGGGTCCATCGACCGCTACCGCAAAGCCGATGGATGGAACATATTTTTCAACTACATAGAGTCGGAGGATCTTTCGGCAATCGAGACGGTGACAGATGGCGCAAATGCGACCGTGACCTGCAACGGCGGCAAGATAATAATCAATGCAAAAGCCGGCGAAGGCTACTCGGTGTACTCGCTCGACGGCAGAGTCATCGCCTCAGGGACAACCGACGGCGCGGAGAGCGGCGTAGCCGTCAACCCAGGCTGCTATATCGTCACCGTTGCCGGCAATGCAGTCAAGATAAAGATGTAACGTCACTAACTTATGCTTTCCACGGGTGCCCCATCCGGGGCTACCCGCGGATAACTCTATCTTGCCCATTCCGGGCAAAATCTTTAAGTTAATGACATTGAGCTTCCACTCGCCCCTACAGCTACGCGATGCAAACCGAGAACTGACAACTCCCAACTGACAACTCTTTTCCCGCAGGGAAAAATCCAAATTTAGCCGGGGCGTTGAGCGAAGCGAAACCCACGGTATGCGCGCATCCCATCTCGTCGTTTCCCGACAGGAAATCATCAAACGTGCTCCGAGATGATTCCTACGGAAACATCTGTTTTTGCATCTCTTTCCGGTGGTATCGCTTCGCTCAACCACCGGCTAAGTATGGATG
>OJLA01001943.1_pt1 | contig 12964 bp, 9 predicted proteins | sample 1596611 | NCBI WGS metagenome assembly OJLA01 (sample SAMEA4350168, study PRJEB24818) | metagenome | biome: human; feature: gut; material: faeces | place: Denmark | collected 2013-09
GCATGGATGAGATATTCGTGTTCATCTGCGCGCACAACTTTTCGAGGGAGGTTAACCGCCCGTCGAGGTCTGCGATTTGTTTGCGTAGTTCACTGTCATCGAAATCGTCTTTGCATCCTGCCAAAGTAACGCATAGGACCGGAAGCCATATCAAGTGCCGGCATTTGAAAAAATGAGTAAATAAATTCCACATACAACCATGCTTTTGAAACCCTGATTCCCTGAAGGTAAATTATATAAAAAGAAATAGCGTGGGAACTCTCAGTTTATCCATCTTGAGGTATCGCCAAACACCCTTGCAGAAATAAACAGTCACCCCACGCTGACCGATATATTGCAGAATTGCATATATGGCAAGCATGAACGTTTGTACTGTTATCCTTCTACTTAAAATTTTGGCGAATTTTCCGTGAAAGGATAAAGCACGAAACGCTTTCTTAAAAATATGTCCACCACCGGTGTCAACTCTTTGACATTACCGGCGGATTCTGCAAATTTAAACTATTTATATCAAACAGCCAATCAATCCTCCCCAATATTACAATACCTTTTTGCTGTTTACAGCAAAAAGGTATTGTAATATTGGCAGCTAACAAGATATATCCCGTGGCGGGGAATATTTATAGCTTGGTTGTGACGGCTTTGCCGGCGTATGTGACGGCAGCTTCCTTGTCGCTGCCTGCGACTTTCACGCGGAATGTACGAGCGGCAATCATTCCTGGGAACGAGCCGCGACGGTCACCTACAGTCAGCTCACGCTTCTTGTCATTCCACTTGAACTCAATCTCGCTGTACTGACCTTTCTCGTAATTATAGTTGTCGCCCTCATCCTCGTAGAGCGTGAACGAGCCGTCGGCACCGGGATACACGCGTACTTCAAGGTTATCCCACGGTTTTTCCTCGGCATACTGCACATCGGGGCCCAGAGGCAGAATCGAACCAGCCTTGACATATACGGGGATAGTGCCGATAACCGCCTCCTTCTCGATGGTCTTGCCACCGGTAAACTTTTCACCGGTCTCGAAATCCCACCATGCCGTGCCTGCGGGAAGATATACCGGAGCTTTCACTGGCTTAAGGAAATCCACGGCAGCATCGGTGGCGATGTCAAATTTCTCCTTACGGTCCCAACCGGTATTCTCATCGGTAGTGGTGACAAGCTCGGGGGTGTAATAAGCCTCAAGCACAGGCGCCACAAGCAGGTTGTCGCCAAACATATACTCGTCGGTCATGTTCCACACCTTCTTATCGTGCGGGAAGTCCATGGGGAGTGCCTTCATCATGCTTCCGCCACGCGATGTCATGTTCCAAGAAGTCGAATAGATATACGGGAGCAAGGCATAGCGCAGACGTATGGCATCGGCAACGGCATCAAACACCGGCTCTCCTTTCTCTCCGAAATAATATATCTCACGCTTGATGTCGGCACCGTGACTGCGCATCATCGGAGTAAACACGCCCATCTGCATCCATCTTACAAACAGTTCCTGAAAGAGAGGATTCTTCACTGCCGAATTAGGGCCGGCATTATTATAGGCGCTGCAGAAAAATCCGCCGAGGTCACTGTTGACATTCGGGTTGCCGGTCAAAGAGAAGTTAAGCATCGCCGGCACCTGATTGCGGAGATTCTGCCAGCTTGAGGTGACATCACCGGTCCACACGTTGCATCCGTAACGCTGCTGCCCGGTATAGCCGGAGCGCGTAAGGATGAACACTCGCTTTGTAGAGTCGACAGCCCGCTGATGGTCATATACACCGCCGACAGTCATCAGCGGATAGGCGTTTCTCACCTTGCGGAAAGAACCCAGATAGGTAGGCGTGTCGAAATCTTCTTTCGAAGGGTTGAAATGGTCAGGCTCGGTAGAGTCCATCCACCAGCCGTCGATACCGAAATCATGCAGGCGGCTGAGATTTTTCCAATATATGTCGCGCGCCTCGGGGCTATATGCGTCATAAACCCTTACACCCGAAGGATAGTCCATGCGCGGAGGCCACATATAGGAGATACCCGACTGAGGCCATGTCTCGAAGTTGAAAAGCAAGCCCTTTTCGGCAAGCTCGCGATAAGGCTTTGTCTGCGGACCAAACGACGACCATATCGATATAATCATCCTCGCATTCTGACCGTGGATATCGTCCATCATCTTCTGCGGATCGGTAAACTCGGGACTCATGAACTCCATGGCATTCCACAGGTAATTGTCGCCCCAATACTGCCAGTCCTGGATTATACCGTCGAGGGGAACTCCTATCTCGCGGTATTTGTTGACCACCCCGGTAATCTCATCCTGCGACTTATAGCGCTCCCTGCTCTGCCAGAAGCCGTAGGTCCAGAGCGGGAACATCGGCACATCGCCTGTCAAATGACGCATACCGGCGACGACACCATCCATGTTTCTGCCATATATGAAATAATAGTCAATGCCTTGCGCCACCTCCGACTCAAACGCTGTCTCGCGACCATTATCGATGAAGTCGGTGGGCGAATAATTGTCCCATATCACACCGTAGCCCTTCACGGATACAAACACGGGAATACCGTCTTCAATATTTCCCGGCATCAGCTTGCGGTTGACCCCGCGCTGCGAAAGATTGCCGTTTTCAAGATTGCCGAGACCGTAGACAGGCTCATCCTTGTCAAGGCGGAAACCCTGTTTCACCTTGTATGCCTTCTCCCCGGCATCATCGGTCACGGTCATCGACATGCCCTGCTCGGTCAACAGCAAGCCGCCCGCTGGCTTATAAAACGAGACATCGCCGGTGACAGTATTGACATCGACACGCAGTCCCGACGACTGCAACCTCACATTCCTTCCACTCTCCTTTACGGTAAAATCAACGGTAGCCGGAGATTTCACAACCGAGTAGCTTTCTCCCACGGAGGAAACACCGGCAGGCAGCTTCACAATCCTTACGGTAGATGGTGTATAATACTGTACATCCACCTCCACTGAATCAACTGTAACCCTTACCCCCTCGGCAGTCTTGACATAACCGGCAGCCGACATACAAAAAGGAGAAAAGAAACTACACACCAAAAGTGATAACAACTGTTTTTTCATGATTCCTTTTGTTCTTTAATTAACCTTTATTTATTAAATCTGTACAAAAAATTTTTTACAAATTTAGTAAATTCGCAAAGTGGAATCAATGGGAAAAGGGAAAATTCTCAACAAAAAAGAGAAATTGCACAGAGAAAAGAGAAAATGACCGCAACCCGTTGACCCGTTTCAGCGTTTTTATATAAGATAACCCCAAATTCAATAGACATGGATAAACGACACATCGAATCATCAGAAATGATCATCAACCCCGACGGCTCCATATTTCATCTTCACCTACTCCCCTCGCAGCTCTGCGACCGCATAATTCTTGTCGGCGACCCCGGACGCGTCGACATGGTGGCATCATTTTTTGACACCCGCACATTTGAAGTGTCGTCACGCGAGTTTCACACAATCGGAGGCACATATAAAGGAAAACCCATAATGTGTCTGAGCCACGGAATCGGCCCCGACAACATCGACATCGTAATCAACGAACTTGACGCACTTGCTAATGTCGACTTCGAAACCCGCGAGGTAAAACCCGAACACCGCACCCTCACCCTTGTAAGAATCGGCACCTCGGGAGCGTTGCAACCGGAGCTTATACTCGGTACTCCCGTCATAGCCGAACACTCGATAGGCTTTGACGGCGTACTCAACTATTATGCGGGGCGTAACCGTGTCGCCGACCTTGACTTCGAGCGCGCATTTTGCGAGGCGGTCAACTGGAGCAGCCTGCTCGCCGCCCCCTACGTGGTGAAAGCCGACAGCGACCTGGTAGAGCAGATAGGCGGTGACGACATGGTGCGCGGTTGCACCATCAGTGCCGTAGGGTTCTACGGTCCGCAAGGTCGTGAGCTACGCCTGCCACTCGCCAATCCCGACCTCAACAAGATGATCGAAGCGTTCCGCTACAAAGGACGCGCCGTGACCAATTACGAGATGGAGAGTGCCCCACTCCAGGGACTCGCCCTGCTGATGGGACACCGTGCCATGACAGTGTGCTCAATCATAGCCAACCGCGTCAACACCACAGCCTCCCCCAACTACAAGACAGCCATCCACGACCTTATCAAGACAGTGCTCGACCGTATCTGACATCCGATATAAAAGATATAAACAAAACGTCTATTCATTTGTCTATTGCAAGTGAATAGACGTTTTTGCGAAATTCTGCTATCTTTGCAAATATCACCAAAACAATAACCTGCAAATGAATCAATCATTACCACGTTGGACATTTAAGTCAAGAATGGCGGCACTCATCGTCATGATGGCATGTTTCTTAAACGCATATTCATGGAGCGACCAGGATTGGGACCAGACAATCGACGACCTCACCATGGAGAAGTTAGGCTTTACCGATGAAACCGGCTACACTGACTGCGAGATTACTTCGACAAAAGCAAAATTCGGCAACAAAAAAGGGCGCCCGCTCGGACCTAATCCTTCTGCCGTATGGACCGCATCCATCTATAAGGGCAAAAACATAAAGGTAGGCTTCTCCTCGCAAAGCCGCAAATATTGCTTTGAGATGAGCGATAAAGAAGGAAGTGTATTATGGGTCGAGGCTTTCGCCGGTTCTATCAGGAGAGTTGAAATAGAAACCGAAGGCCCCGGTACATACTCACTTTACGGCGCCAACCAACCGTATCCTAAATATGACTCCGACACAAGGCAGCTGATTCAATATGCCAAGGAGAGTGACGTATGCCTTTTAGGGCAGCATGGATACAAATATTTCTATATAGTGTGTGACAATGCTTATGTCAAAATCACGCGCATAAGGATCTTCTATGACCTGGATAGGATGGAAGATGTGGTTTATACACCTGACGGCGGTGATGTCTTTGTAGGCGACACGCTCCGGCTGAGTTGTGAGACCAACGGTGTGTGGCTCTATTATTCAATGGATAACGACAAACATGCCAACACACAGTACAATTCTCCCGGAATCGTGATGAAGGAAGCGGGTACACACATGGTATATGCCCGTTCAAGAGCGACTAATTTCCATACTTATTCCGATATTTTTTCAAGGACCTTCAACGTAAAGAAACGTGATATCGGTCTTGAATTCGAGCATCTCTTCAATGGCGAGGTGACGGCATATCTTACCGACCTTGACAATGTCAGGCTACCTGTCCCGAAAGTAAAAACGCCTGTCGATGGCATTACCTACTCCTTTACACCCGACGGAGGGAAGGAGGATGTAGCTGAAATCGATGAAAACGGTAACCTTACGTTACTCGGTGCACCCGGTGCGGGCACCGTCACCGCATCTTATCCCGGCGATTACAAATACAACGCCGCAGAGGTTTCATACCGGCTAAATGTCAAGGTGTTCAAGGATGATGTAATTGACGGCATCTTCGAGTTTTCCAAAGGAGACAAATATTGGGGGGCATATCCTTTTGATTATTATCCTTTCCAGATGGAAGATATCATCATTCCCCATAACATACCCTTACTTATGTATCAGGCATCCTTCTCAGACTGCTTCACCCCTGGAGGCTGGGCTTTTGACCGGAGCCGCCCCGGTAATCTTGCCCTGATATTTAGCAAGGAGGAGCAGCTCGATATAATTTCGGCGAGAGTCCATGCCGGTCTATACTACGACAAGCCTGTTTATGTGGGCGCCACGACATTGGATGATATCAATTCAGGAGATAAGGTCACTGATAAGGATATGACCATGGTGAAAATTGAGAAAGACGAGGTTCTGACCTTCGACATAAACCGGAAGTCCAACAATATATTCGTGAGGGCATCAGACAACGGCAAAGAAGCCGGTGTAACTCATATATGCTATATCTCCGCTATCGAAGTCCGGTATCGTAACGAAGAAACCGCACCAACCCCGGTAGCCTTTGTCGACGGGAAAATCAAGCAAGGCTCAATCTTCAAGGATGCGCCGGAATCGTTTGTAATCATGGCACGCGAAGGCTGCTCGCTTTACGGACTCTTCATACCATCGAAAACAGAGACGGCTCAATCAAACGTCAAAGTACACGCCGTCGCTCCTGAAACCATAACGGTAACCGACTCCGAGGGTATAGACCACGTCATGCAGAAATTGAGCGATACCAATGAGTACACCTATAACTCACCTGCCGCAGGCTACTATATAATTATTGCCCGCGATGCCGACGGAAATCTGTCGGATCCTGCAATCTATGTGGTAGGAAACAGTGTAAGCGGCAGTGTCGGCATCGACAACATCGAGGAAGACAGCACGAGTACCGAGGAAATGTATTTTAACCTCCAGGGTACTGAGGTCAAAAATCCGGCAAACGGAATCTTCATCCGCGTCAAGAACGGAAAAGCCGCCAAAGTAGCACTCTAAAAATATCAGCTTACGCTCTGAAAGGGGGTTGCGCCGAAAATTGGCGCAGCCCCTTTTTTTCATGATGACAGCCGGACATCCCTACAGATACGCGTGACCTTAACGACCCTAAGGTCGTTAGCGACCTTAAAGACTCTAAAGACCGCCTCAGCTACTGAAATCTGACGACTGACAACTCCTCCCAAATTTATTTGGCATTACCCTCGACTTATTCGTATCTTTGCAAAATAATATTTATCAGCAAAATCATTATGGCACAGAAACCGTCGATTCCCAAAGGCACACGCGACTTCTCGCCCGTCGAGATGGCTCGCCGCAACTATATATTTGATACAATACGCGAGGTATTTCACCTGTTCGGCTTCAAGCAGATAGAAACCCCCTCGATGGAAAACCTGTCGACACTGATGGGCAAATATGGCGAGGAAGGCGATAAACTGCTGTTCAAGATACTCAATTCGGGCGATTACCTGCGTGGAGTCGACCGCGCGTTGCTTGAAGGAGAGGCGACCGGAAAACTCACCTCGCAGCTCTCGGAAAAAGGATTGCGTTACGATCTCACCGTGCCGTTTGCGCGTTATGTCGTGCAACACCGCGCCGAGCTTCAGTTTCCGTTTAAACGATTCCAGATTCAGCCCGTATGGCGCGCCGACCGTCCGCAGAAAGGGCGTTATCGCGAGTTTTACCAGTGTGACGCCGATATTGTCGGCTCCGACTCACTCGTCAACGAAGTCGAGCTGCTTCAGCTTATCGACGAGGTGTTCAGTCGCCTGAAAATTAATATCGCCATCAAGCTCAACAACCGCAAGGTGCTTGCCGGAATTGCCGAGCTGATAGGTGCGCCCGACAAGATAGTCGACATTACTGTCGCCATAGACAAGATTGACAAGATAGGCATCGAAAATGTCAACGCGGAGTTGCGTGAACGCGGACTTGAAGAGGCGGCGATTGAAGCGCTTCAGCCCATTCTCGCCATCGACGGCACACTTGACGAGCGTCTTGCCAAACTTGACGAAGTGCTTGCCTCGTCGGAAACCGGCAAAAAAGGCGTGGAGGAATTGCGCTACGTTGTCAACGAGACAATGGCTCTCGGACTCCGTGCCGAACTTGACCTTGATGTGTCGCTCGCGCGCGGTCTCAACTACTATACCGGCACAATCATCGAGGTAAAAGCAAAGGATGTGCAGATAGGCTCTATCACCGGAGGCGGACGCTACGACAACCTTACCGGTGTATTCGGTATGCCGGGAGTGTCGGGAGTGGGAATCTCATTCGGTGCCGACCGCATATATGACGTGCTCAACACCCTCGACCTGTATCCGGAAGATACATCAGCATCCACTACAGTGATATTCACCAATTTCGGCGAACAGGAAGCTCTCGCCTCCATGAAGGCAATAAAGCAGCTGCGCGCCAACGGTATCACCGCCGAAATATATCCCGACAGCTCCAAGATGAAGAAGCAGATGGCTTACGCCAATGCGCTCAACATCCCGTACGTGGCGATAATAGGCGACAGCGAGCTTGCAGAAGGAAAAGTGACGCTGAAAAACATGACCACAGGCGAACAGGCTACCCTGGACACAGAGAGTCTCATAGCCGCGTTAAAGAAATAGCCGAGAGAAAAGCCAGATGACCGATAGCCAGCAGAATACCGGCGACCTGACCATATATGCAGTCGATGCATCCTCTTCCCTCCGTCTGCCATACGCCGACGGAGGCATAAAAGCCGGATTCCCGTCGCCTGCGCAAGACCGTATAAATGAGTCAATCGACCTCAACAGCGAGATAGTGAGCCATCCCGCCTCGACTTTCTACGGGCGTGTCACAGGCGACTCTATGATAGAGGAAGGGATTGACGACGGCGACATACTTGTAATCGACCGTTCGCTCGAACCGATGAGCGGAGACCTTGCAGTGTGTTGTATCGACGGGGAGTTTACAGTAAAGCGACTCAAGGTAGAGCGTCACCGCATACTGCTCCTTCCATCCAACCACCGTTACCAGCCCATCGAGGTCAAAGAGGATGACGACTTCACCGTGTGGGGTATTGTCACGCACACCATAAAGAAAAACAGGCGCAGAAAACAATGATAGGTCTTGTTGACTGCAATAACTTTTTCGTGTCGTGTGAACGCGTGTTCCGGCCCGAACTGCGCAACCGTCCCGTAATCGTACTGAGCAATAACGACGGATGTGTGGTGGCGATGTCCAACGAGGCAAAAGCACTCGGCATAAAGCGTGGTGTGCCTGTATTCAAAATCCGCGATACGGTAAAGGCATGTAACATAGCGTCATTTTCAGGCAATCACCGCCTGTATGGCGACATGTCGCGCCGCGTGATGGCGACGCTCAACGCGATTGCCGACGACATCGAGATATCATCAATCGACGAGGCATTTATCGACCTTGAGAGTATCGACCGGACACATCTGTCGGAATACGGGGTAAATCTTGTAAGAAAAGTGAAACGCGATGTAGGCATACCGGTATCGGTAGGCATAGCCCCCAACCGGACTCTCGCTAAAGTGGCGGCGCGATTTGCAAAGAAATATCCGGGCTACAAGGGGGCGTGTGTAATCGATACCGGGGAAAAAGCGCGTAAGGCTCTCTCCCTTATAGCCATCGGCGATGTATGGGGCATAGGACCGCGCCTGGCAAAACGTCTTATCGAGTATGGTATTACCGATGCGCTGCAGTTTGCCGACCTGCCGGAAAATATCGTCACCGACCGTTACAATGTGATGCTTCAACGCACATGGCGTGAGCTTAACGGTGAACGGTGCATCGAAAGCGACACAGAACATCCAGCACAAAAGACTCTTACCATATCGCGCACATTTGCCACTGATTTTTATGAATATCAGGAACTGGAGGATGCAGTGGCGCGATTTGCGGCAAATGTCGCCGAGCGCCTGCGTCGCAAAGAGCTTTATTGTACAGAACTGACAGTGTTCATCGCCACCAACCGTCACCGCACCGACCGCGAACAATACTCCAACTGCGCCCAGCGCAATCTCTACACCGCCTCAAATGATACAATCGACCTATGCAAGGAGGCAAAAGCGGCGTTAAAAACCATATTCCGCCGCGGCTACGGGTATAAGCGCGCCGGAGTGACCGCCACAAGCATAATCGACAGGGAACACCTGCAGCCTACCCTCTTTGAAAATCATGAAGAAAAAGAGCGACGCCAAAAGCTCATGATTACAATCGACAGCATCAACAGCGGCGGCATCGAACGTGTCCATCTCGCATCATCGCCCGACATGGACAGCTGCACTCACCACGCCAGAGTGTCACGACTCTATACTCAGCGCATGAGCGACATCATCGAAATCAACTGCCGCAAATAAAAAGCCGCGTGACTGCCTCAGGCAACCACGCGGTAGAAAAACCGGGCGAATATCGCGTCAACCCAGATATGTCTTGAGCAACTTGCTCTTTTGTCCTTTAAGCCGACGTATAGCCTTTTCCTTAATCTGGCGTACGCGCTCGCGGGTCAAGTCAAATTTTGCACCGATCTCTTCCAGAGTCATCTCCTGGCAACCTATGCCGAAGAACATCTTTAAAATCTCGCGCTCACGCTCATGGAGCTGACGAAGCGCACGCTCAACTTCTTTAGAGAGCGACTCCTGGGTAAGAGTGGCATCAGCCATCGGAGAGTCATCGTTGGTAAGCACGTCAAGCAGACTGTTATCCTCACCCTCTACAAACGGGGCATCAACCGAAATGTGACGACCCTGTACCTTAAGGGTATCGGCAATCTTCTCAACCGGCACGTCAAGCGCATCGGCGAGCTCTTCAGCTGACGGGCGACGCTCGTTTTCCTGCTCAAACTTAGACAGAGCCTTGCCTATCTTATTGAGCGAACCTACCTGATTCAACGGAAGACGCACAATACGTGACTGCTCGGCAAGTGCCTGAAGGATTGACTGGCGAATCCACCACACAGCGTAGGAAATGAACTTGAAGCCTCGGGTCTCGTCAAACTTCTGCGCTGCCTTGATAAGTCCAAGGTTACCCTCATTAATCAGGTCAGGCAGGGAGAGACCCTGATTCTGATACTGCTTTGCAACCGAAACAACAAAACGCAAATTAGCGCGGGTCAGCTTTTCAAGGGCGACCTGATCACCCTGCCTTATACGCTGGGCAAGCTCCACCTCCTCTTCTACAGTGATAAGATCCTCACGACCAATCTCTTGCAGATATTTATCGAGCGACGCACTCTCTCGATTGGTGATTGACTTAGTAATTTTTAATTGTCTCATCTGTTATTACACAAGATTTTAAACGTACAAAGATACAAAATTTTATTCAAACAATGCATCTCTGACGGTATGTTTTTTATACGATATTATGATATAACAACGTATTAACGGGCGGAATAATTGTTATATTATACTTTTTCAAGATTAAATATATTCCATTAAACATGACGGACACCCCGGCAATGCAGGGCGCCCGTCAATATCACGTATAAAATTCAGTTCTATCAGTCGGCAAGGTCGACAGCATAATATACCTTACGCCCTGTCGGGTAGATACCGGTGATAAACATCACCTTGTCGCTGTCATTGCTCTTCATGATTGCCTCATATATCTTCTCGACATCTTCCTGACTCTTCACGCGGGCATTGTTGATATCGAGGATAATGAATCCATCTTTTACACCGGCTTCCTTAAACTTGCCGTCGCGCAGTCCGGTCACCTGTACACCCGATGTAAGCTGGTGTTCCTTAAGCTGCTCCTTGGAAAGCGGCTTGAACGCGCATCCGAGCGAAGTGACATCCTTAGCCTTCGTCACCTTTGTGTCGCCCTGACTGTTACGCAGAGTCACATCGGCTACACGCTCTTTGTTATCGCGGATATATTTCACCTTGATTTTGTCACCCGGGCGATACTTGTTGATAGCCTCCTGCAGCTGGGCGGAATTGTGAACCGGAGTGTCACCGATAGCGACAATCACGTCATCAACTTCAATACCCGCCTCCATGGCGGCGCCACGCTCCACAAGCTCCATCACAAGAATACCGTCGTTCACGGCAGTGATGCCTTTCTCTTTTATAAGCTGCGGATTAAGCTCACGGAACATCACACCGAGGACTGCCCTCTGAACGGCACCATACTGCTTGATATCCGTCACTACCTTGGTGACAATGGAGGTAGGGATGGCAAACGAATAGCCGGCATAGTTTCCGGTTTGCGAGTATATCGCGGTGTTTATACCTATCAACTCCCCGTTTATATTCACGAGTGCGCCACCGGAGTTGCCGGGGTTAACGGCGGCATCGGTCTGGATGTAGCTCTCAATTCCCATCGCCCTTCCGTTTGTAGCGCTTGAGATGCTTCGTGCCTTCGCGCTGACAATACCGGTGGTTACAGTCGAGGTAAACCCGAATGGATTACCAACAGCAAGCACCCACTCGCCCACCTTAAGGGCATCGCTATCGCCTATCGGTATTACGGGAAGGTCATCAGCCTCTATCTTTATCAATGCCACATCTGTCGTCGGGTCGGTACCGATAACCTTGGCATTGAAGGTACGGTTGTCATTCAGGGTGATTTCAAGACGCTCGGCACCGTCAATCACGTGATTGTTGGTGACGATGTAGCCATCCTTGCTTATTATCACGCCTGAACCAAGTCCGAGCTGCTGCTCCGACTTTTCGCGCTGCTGGGGCTGCTGCTGACGGCGGTTGCCTCCACCGGGCGAGCCGAAGAAGAAATCAAACATGTCGAAAGGCGTCGACTGATAGCCGTTGCCATAGCCGCGCGGAGTAGCGTAGCTCTTTATGCTGACCACACCGTTGATGGTGCTTTCAGCCGCGTGGGTGAAGGCGGTGGGTGGAGTCACACCATGCGCCACCGTATAGACCGCGCCTGCGGAGGCGCTGTCATTAGTCATGGCAAACACAGATGAATCCTGCTTTTCGGTCAATGTATTGACCGCTACCACTGTCACTGCGGAGCTTACCATAGCCACTCCACAAGCCAATAATGCAATTTTACTATACAAATTCATAACTCTTAGATTGGTATGTTAATTTTTAAATTTTCCAGTGTTAAATTTTAACTCTTGTGATTTAGACGCAAAAATAACGCATTATTTTAATTGTAGTATATTAAAAAATGTATACTTAAACCTATTTAATAAAGGCGCATCTCATTTTAAACTATATTGACTATAAAAATGTGAAATTGATTGAATAACTATGTGATTTATGCAATAATACACACAGTTATGGCAATATACCACCATGAAATTTCATATTTGTCATGAAATAATGCAATGACATATACCCGTATTGTCGGCTCATTTATCTATCTTTGCAATAACAACCAAATCACAATACACATTATGATTAAACAATTAATTACAGCAATTGCCATAGCAGCAATAAGCTGCACGGGAGTGGCACAGTCGACCGTATACATGACACGTGACATAACGCCCGAATCACTCGTGAAAATATACGAGGCAGTAGGACGCAAAGCTCACGGAAAGGTAGCGGTAAAAATCAGCACGGGCGAACCCGGAGGCCACAACTACCTGAAACCCGAACTAATC
>OJLA01001944.1_pt1 | contig 12961 bp, 8 predicted proteins | sample 1596611 | NCBI WGS metagenome assembly OJLA01 (sample SAMEA4350168, study PRJEB24818) | metagenome | biome: human; feature: gut; material: faeces | place: Denmark | collected 2013-09
CAGCTCCGTGATTTTTCTGTATCTGTTCTTACGTGGAAAATGGGTTTACGGATTCGAGAAATCCTAATCGCTATACCGAATAATCGCACAAAATTTTCTTTACATTTTCGATTTTTACAGGCTTTGCAAGGTGAGCATTCATTCCCGTTTACAATCGCCATTCCAAGTCCAATTTTTTCCTTTTTGAATTCATCACTTGACATTGTATCAAAGACTACCTGCTTTTCTATGAAAAGATAGTTAATTGGTTATCAACTGCATAGAAATGTTAAAATACACATAAAATAGTAATGTATATTGATTAAATAAATCCTAGATGATATAATTTAATTACCAAAAAGTGTGTAAATTTACAAAAACAAGGAGTTGAACTCATGGAGATTAAAAGAGATGCATACCTTGAACAGTTAAAGATAAGAAAAGATAATGGGATGATAAAGATTATCACGGGAATCAGGAGATGTGGGAAATCATTCCTGTTATTTGTATTGTTTAAGAAATATTTATTGGAGAGTGGTGTAGATAATGACCATATCATTGAGATTGCTTTGGATGGCATTGAAAATGAGGAGCTGAGAGATCCAAAGAAGTGTTACCAGCATATTAAAGAGCGGGTGGAAGATGACCAGAAATATTATCTGCTTTTGGACGAAGTACAATTTATGTCACGATTTGAGGAAGTGCTGAATAGCCTGCTTCGAATCAGCAATATTGATGTATATGTGACTGGAAGCAACTCTAAGTTTTTATCCAGCGATATTGTAACTGAATTTAGAGGCAGAGGAGATGAGATAAGAATATATCCGTTGTCCTTCGCAGAGTTCTATGCGGCTTTCGATGGAGATTATGATGATGCTTGGGAGGAATATATGATATATGGTGGTTTACCACAGGTGCTACAGTTTTCTGTGGAACGCCAAAAGGCTGAGTATCTAAAAAACATTTTCACAAATGTTTATATTAAGGATGTTGTAGAACGAAACAAGCTGCGAAATGTTGATGAGATTGATACTTTAGTAGATATCCTTGCTTCTGCGATAGGAGCTCCTACTAACCCAACTAAAATATCAAATACGTTTAAAAGTGAACGAGGCATCAATTACAGCAATAAGACCATATCCAACCATATAGATTATCTTGTGGAGGCATTTTTGATTTCTAAAGCTGACAGATATGATATTAAAGGTAGAAAATATGTGGGAGCAAATCTGAAATACTATTTTTCAGATGTTGGACTTAGAAATGCAAGATTGAATTTTAGACAGCAGGAACCTACTCATATCATGGAAAATATTGTTTACAATGAGCTGCTTATCAGAGGTTATAATGTGGATGTTGGTATTGTAGAGGCGTATGCGAAAAATGATGAAGGAAAAACAACTCGAAAGCAGTTTGAAGTTGATTTTGTGGTCAATCAGGGGAGTCAGAGATATTATATTCAGGTGGCTTATGATATGACCTCTGAGGAAAAGCAGAAGCAGGAATTTAATTCATTTAGAAATATCCCTGATTCATTTAAAAAGATCGTGGTAGTAAACGGAACAAAAAAGCCTTGGAGAAATGAGGAAGGCTTTGTAATCATGGGAATGAAGTATTTTCTGCTCAATGCGGATAGTTTGGAGTTTTAGAAATATTGCTGGGATATCGCCAATGAAAAGTAATTATAGATAGTTTACTTGACTTTGCAAGTGAAATTAAGCAAAAAGAGATAGACCGCGTAGTATTCAAAACGGAGCAGCTTCACAGATTTTTCCCTGTCAGTTACACAGCAGAGCAGATGAGGCGTGAAATTTTGGAAATGTTGAAATTAAATATGAACAAATATTGGGATGAATAAAGCAGCTACCGAAACACTATTTCCGGATATTTCGATTAATCTTCTCAAACTCCCTTCCTCCCAGGGTATTGTGGGTGAGAAGTCTTTTGTTGCTTCCCGCTGATGCATTTTTCCGGTATTGTCCAGGGGTACAGCCGTTATGCTGACGGAACTGTCTGCAGAAATGCTCTACATTATTATAACCACATTGCTCCGAAATGTCGCGGATGGAGTATTCGCTGTACTCTAATAAATCCTGTGCACGGCGCAGACGTCCTTCGATGACATTGTCCATGCAGGAGGAGCCAAATTGGCGGTGATAGAGAGCCTGAAGATGACTGGGACTTAAGTGAAGCTTCGCAGCCATCATGTTTATATTCCATGGAAGCTGAGGATTATTGTAGATCATCTTATGCAATGCAATCAGCTCATGATCGTGAATACCCGGGGACTCATTCTGGATTCCTTCTCTTAATTTGGAGAACAGAACCCGCAGCAGGTGAGTAATGTTTGCTTCGCTTTCAGAGGAGAAAAAGGCGGACTCCCAGGTTAGTAATTTAAAAAGCTGATGACAGTATTCCGGATCTGTTACGGGAAATGGGGTGTTTGTTAACGGAAACAGCTTCACGAAGGAGTGATCGGAACGAAAACGAATCCAGTCATTCCGGTATTCTTCACCGGCAGCACGGTAATAAATCCTGCTTCCTGGTGTATACAGAATAGCAGAATTGGCGGCTGTCCGTATTAGTCTTCCGTCTATGAGCAGCTCCGAGGGAGAGTCGAAAAGAAGCAGAAGATAGCCTGTAAAGCCATTCGGAACATCATATATAAAATCTGAGGGGTGAACGGCACTGTAGCCGACAAATTCAATTTCAGTCATCTGGAATCTCCGTTCTGATACATCAGAGGATATATCAATTTTCTTATAGTATAAATCATTGGAAACTTTAGATCAATGCGATAGTATCAGATTAATATGGCAATCGTCATCAGAGAGCTGCGGATCGTGCAGCGGTCAGACATCTGATGCGTGACTGCATAGGAACATGATTTAGAAGAAGGAGATACATGCATGGTAAATTTGGGTGGAGCAACAGAGAATGACAGAAAAAAGATCGTGATTAGAAAGGATTCAAAGGCCTTTTTTCACAATAATGTAGATTATTGTGTGGGAACCGGAAGAATGGGGCTTGCATTGACAGAAGAATATCAGGAGGAGCTGCGCCTGGTTCAAAAGGAAATCGGATTTAAGCATATCCGGGGACATGGATTATTCTGTGATGATATGGCGATCTTTCAGACCTATGAGGAGGATGGTAAGGTAAGGGTCGAGTACAACTATACTTATCTGGATAGAGTAATGGATGCCTATAAGAAGGTGGGGCTGAGACCTTTTCTTGAACTGGGTTTTATGCCTAAAAAGTTGGCAAGTGGAAGCCAGACTATCTTTTACTGGCAGGGAAATACCACTCCTCCAAAAGATTATGATATGTGGTGTAATATAGTGCGTTCATTGCTGCGGCATCTGATGGGACGCTATGGAGAAGAGGAAGTTATTCAATGGCCCATTGAAGTATGGAACGAGCCCAATCTTTGCGGCTTCTGGGAAAATGCGGATATGCAGGAATATTTTAAGCTGTTCCATAGAACCTTTGATGCCATAAAGGAAGTGAATCCGGGATTCCGTGTAGGAGGCCCTGCTGTTTGTGGAGGAACGGATGAGAAATGGATTCAGGCATTTATGGAATATTGCCATGAGAATCACATACCTGTGGATTTCGTAACCAGACATCATTACACCATTGATCCGCCGGAATATATTGGACATTATGCATATTCTGAACTGATGAAGGCAGAGGACGGCTTTGCCAATTTAAAAACAACCAGAGATATTATTGACAGTTTCCCGGAATATAAGGGTCTGCAGATTCATATCACGGAGTTCAACAGCTCCTATACTCCTCAGGGCGTCATTCATGATACAAACCTGAATGCGGCCCTTATAGCACAGCAGCTTTCCAGATTGGGAGATGTGAATGAATCCTATTCCTACTGGACATTTGGTGATGTGTTTGAAGAGCAGGGAGTTCCTTTTACACCATTCCACGGCGGCTTTGGACTGGTTGCCAATGGCTGTATTACCAAGCCGACCTTCTGGACATTTGCTTTTTACAAAAAGCTTGAGGAAAGTGAAGCCAATTGTGTATATAAGGATGACAATATTGTCGTTTTGAAACGTGCAAACGGTGATTATCTAGGTGTAGTCTGGAATATTGCCCGTAAAAGTACAGAACAGGGTAAAGAAAAAATGCTGTTGGAGTTTACATTTCCGGCTGAACAGGAGGAGTACTGCTTCCTGACTAAGACGGTAGATGAGGAAACATGTAATCCCTTGAAGGTATGGCATGATATGGGAGAACCTGCCAATCTGAGTGAGGAACAGACGAAGCTGATTCGGGAATCATCCAGACCTTTTGTAAAAACAGAGCGTAAAAAGCAGGAGGACGGAAATATCTGCGTAGAGCTTCCTGTAAACGAAAACGGTGTGGTTTATTTCGAACTGAATGCCGGAAAGGTGAATCAGGATCGAGGATATGACTATGATCGTGTGGTAAGCTTGAAGGCTTAAACCAGCACCCGGTAATTTGCTTTATGAAACAATGTACATGGATTAGGCTTGCAAAGGAGGATATCAAAGTGAAAAAACAAGCGTTTAACCCATATTTACCGTCCTGGGAGTATATTCCGGACGGAGAACCTTATGTTTTTGGCGATCGCGTATATGTTTACGGATCCCATGATTACTTTAACGGATATGTTTTCTGCATGGGAGACTATGTGTGCTGGTCAGCTCCGGTCGATGACCTGGGCAACTGGAGATATGAGGGTGTGATTTATCCGAAGACAGCCGATCCGCTGAACCCGGAAGGCAAAATGTGTCTGTATGCCCCGGATGTTACGGTGGGACCGGACGGAAGGTACTATCTTTATTACGTGTTGGACAAGGTTTCGGTAGTTTCAGTTGCTGTATGTGATACTCCGGCAGGAAAGTATGAATTTTATGGCTATGTTCATTATGAAGATGGCACACGTCTGGGCGAAAAGGAAGGTGATGAGCCCCAGTTTGACCCGGGGGTTCTGACGGAAGGAGATGTGACATATCTTTATACCGGATTTTGCGGAAAAGGTGATAAATCCCGTACCGGAGCTATGGCTACGGTGTTGGGAGCAGATATGCTGACGATCAGGGAAGCTCCGGTGTTTGTGGCCCCCGGCTGTGAATATGGTGCCGGTACCGGATTTGAGGGACATGAGTTTTTTGAGGCACCTTCCATCCGTAAAGTAGGTGACACCTATTATTTTGTCTATTCATCCATATTAATGCACGAATTATGTTATGCCACCAGCAAGAATCCTACTAAGGATTTTGTCTATGGCGGAGTTATTGTCAGCAATTGTGATCTGCACATCGATACCTACAAGCCGGCAGATATGCCAACAGCTTACGGTGCCAATAATCACGGAAGTATTGTGCAGATCGGAGAGGACTGGTACATTTTTTATCACAGGCATACCAATAATACCTACTACAGCAGACAGGGATGTGCTGAAAAGCTGCAGATTATGCCGGACGGCAGTATTCCACAGGTAGAAATTACCTCCTGCGGTTTAAATGGAGGTCCGCTTGAGGGTAAAGGCGAATACCCCGCTTATCTTGCATGTAATCTGTTTACCGATACCCCATCAGTTTATGTGGGCGAAGGGAATTTTCCACGAGTAATGCAGGACGGCAGGGATGGAGACGAAGAAGTTGGATATATTGCCAATATTACAGATTCAACTACCATCGGCTTCAAATATTTTGACTGCCATGATATTCGTGAAATCAGTATTTGGATTCGGGGCTATGCAGATGGCACTTTTGAAGTAAAGACAGCATGGGATGGAGAGGTACTGGCGACATTAGAGGTTCAATATACCAATGTCTGGGAAAAGTATACCGCACCGGTTACGATTCCGGATGGAATACAGGCGCTTTACCTGACCTATCGCGGTAACGGAAATGCTGCATTAAGATCATTTGAGTTATCATAATCTATGTTATTGCATATACAGGCAGTGATCAAAACTCTTGGAATGTAAAAAAGGAGACTACAATGAGCAAGTTAAAGATTAAAACAAAGGAAAGACGATTTGAGACAGCCAGGGATTTATACGGAATCTTTTTTGAAGACATTAACCGTGCCGGAGACGGAGGACTTTATCCGGAAATGCTTCGAAACAGAAGCTTCGAAGATTCCGTTTTACCGGAGGGTTATATACAGCAGGAGGATGGCATCCATGTAAAAACCGTATCCGGATGGCTGGATGAGTTTTGCAACGGAGAAGGCTTATGCCGCTGGGTAAAGGGCAACAATATTCCGGAGACAGAAATACCGGCATGGTATACACACAATGCAAAGATGGAGCTGGAACTGACGGATACCCTGAATGAACATCGGGACGCAGCTCTGCGTATGCAGTTTGAAAAGGACGGATCTCTGACTAATACCGGTTACTGCGGTATATCCGTAAAGGCTGGAGAAAGTTACTCTTTGTATTTATTTGCAAAAGCAAAGGAAGAAATAGGACTGGACGTAGCGATCGAATACCAGGGAAAAGTACTGGCTGGAAACAGTCTGGTGGTTTCCGGTCAGGAGTATACAAGATATGACATGAAGCTGACAGCAGCTGAGGATTGTCACGAGGCACAGCTTACTATTTCCTGCAAAGAAGGCGGAGAGGTTCTGCTGGGATTTATTTCACTAATGCCTGACAATACCTACATGGGGCATGGACTCAGAACAGATCTTGTAGAAAAGCTTAAGGGAATGAGTCCAAAGTTTATGCGTTTTCCCGGAGGCTGTATTGTGGAAGGAACGACACCGTCCACAGCGATGAGATTTCGGGATACGGTAGGTCCGGCATGGGAAAGACCCAGTAAGCTGTTTGTATGGCATTACAGAAGTACATTAGGACTTGGCTTTCATGAATATTTGCAGCTTTGCGAGGATCTGGGGATGGAGCCCCTGTATGTATGTAACTGCGGAATGACCTGTCAGGGAAGAAAGAGTGTCCTTCTGGAAGGAGAGGCTCTTGATGAAATGGTACAGGATACACTGGATGCCATTGAATATGCTATCGGCTCTAAGGAAAGCAAATGGGGAAGGCTTCGTGCTTCTATGGGGCATCCGGAACCCTTTAAAATGACCTATCTGGAAATTGGTAATGAAAACTGGGGTCCGGATTATGAAAAGCGATACAACATGATTTATAAGAAGGTAAAGGAACTGTATCCCCAGATTAAAACCATAGCCAACGAGCATGTAGAGAAAAATGGTTGTCCTGCCGAGTGCGTGGATGAACATTTTTACAATACAACAGAGTTCTTTGCAGAACGTGTAAATTATTATGATGACTACGATCGTAAGGGACCAAAAATCTTTGTAGGAGAGGTGGCTGTAAACGAAGGCAACTATATGGGACAGTTGTATGCGGCTTTGGGAGAAGCGGCTTTCCTTATGGGTATTGAGAAAAATCAGGATATCGTAACATTGGCCTCTTATGCTCCATTATTTGAAAATGTAAATTACAGAGCGTGGTATCCTAATCTGATTCGTTTCAATAATCATCAGAGCCTTGGAATTCCTACTTATTATGTCTGGAAAATGTTCGGTCAAAATCGCGGAGATTATGTGGTGCGATCCGAAGATGAGGGAGGACGTGTTTATCGTCCGAGAACCGGAATGGCATCTTTAAAATCCAATAAGGAACTTCGCTTCAGAAATCCCATTTGGAATGGAGAAGAAGCAAAGATTACTCATGAATTAATGGGACATGTGCAGGATACAGAGGATGGCCTCCTGCTTCAGCTTCCGGATGAGGAGCAGAAAAAGGAATTTCACAGTATTCTGGAATGGGCTGATGAGACCAAGAGCTTTGTGGTATTTGGAGAAGAAGACCAGACTTATGGAAGATTTGAGACCGATATTTTTGTTGAGGAAAATGCTTACTTCGAGTTGGGTATATTCAGTGCCAGGGTGGTTCGTTCCTATTATGAGGAGCAGCTCGTGATTACGGCCGGAGTGGAAAAAGAATGGGATGCAGCTCTGGTGCGTCCGTTCCTTTGGAAGGTTAATGGAGGACAATGTTCACTGGAAGAGTTTGGCTTTATGCATGACAACAAGCTGACTGAGGACTTTGCTATTTCAGTAAAACCGGGAGAATATCACCGCTTTGGATATGAAACGGATGGAAAACAGATTCGCCTGTATGTTGATGGTGAGCTTCAGAAGGAAATTTCGATTCCCTACGGACCTGCTTTTGTTTCGGTAGTAACTGACACCAAGGACGAAATCATTATTAAGGCGGTTAATTTTGCAGGAGATGTGGATCCGGTTTCCATTACACTGGACTGTCAGGTACAGAGCGACTATACCGTAACACTTCTTAGCGGTGAAAAAGGGGATGAAAACAGCTTTGAAGAGCCGGAGAAGGTGAAGAATATTACTGTGAATATGCATGGCGCTTCCTCAGAGTTCGTATACGAGGCACCGCCATATTCTGTCAGTGTTTTGCGATTGAAGAAGTGCGAAGCGTTTTAGAGGTTGACGCTGAACAGAAGATAAGAGCATGATCACCATCGGTGTCAATATGACCGATACGACAAAAAACTGGAGAATCCGTCATGGAGCTTTTGACAGAGATACTTCGATTGCGATTCCTGTAATATTGGCAACAATGTTAAAGAACAAAGGTTATGAAGTGGACTTTTCATTGCCGTGGGGATTACCGCATAGCGGAGATTATGATCTGGAAGAATTGTTTGCATGGATCGATAAGCTTGCCAAATAATGGAACAGCCGAATTACGTGTTACAGTTTAAAGAAGGCAGCTATGTGCCAAAGCATGAATCAATATTAAGAAATAATTTTCTCGGCATATGTTATGTTGGGAGAAGAGTTCAACCTTTTACTTCGATGTACCTTTATGTGTATTAATAAGCATGGAGAGAGATATAGTTTCTCTCTTCTGCATAGTTCCGTAATGATTGCTGCTTGACAGTCTCATTCAAGTTCGCTATAATGATAAACGCAAAATTTTAGTGGACTTTTCCGGATTCGGTCATCTTTTTGCCACACAGCTATCTTGTGATAGTTGTGTGGCTTTTTTGTTGCTTGTATCTCGGAAGTATTAGCAGAATGGAGGACTATAATGTTCGGACAATTTGTGGAGAAGAGGGAAAGCATGCAGACAAATAACAAAATGGCGGTTGCGCCCGTTGGAAAACTCATCTGGCAAATGTCGATACCGCCGCTGATTTCTATGTTTCTGCAATATTCCTATAATCTGATAGACAGCGCGTTTGTAGCGCGGCTGAGTGAAAATGCTTTGACGGCGGTTTCCCTGTCGTTTCCCATTACAACTTTGATGAATGCGACATCTATCTGGATCGGCGTTGGCGTGAATGTACTGATTGCAGGGTATCTGGGACAGAGAAAGCAGAATGAGGCAAATACTACCGTCACACATGGATTGTTACTGGCCTTTGGAATTGGTGCTTTGCTCAATCTTCTGTCATTACTTATTATGAAACCCTACTTTAGGGCATTCACCAATAACGAAGAAATTTATCAGTTGAGTCTTGCCTATATGAGCGTATGTTCGTTCATGCAAATTCCCAACATGGTGCATATCGCAATCCAGAAGATGATACAGGCTACTGGGAACATGATTGCTCCTATGTGGTTCCAGATTGCAGGAGTGGTCGTTAATTTTGTATTTGACCCACTCCTAATTTTTGGTATTGGTGTTTTTCCAGCTATGGGAATCCGTGGCGCTGCGGTGGCTACTGTTGCGGGCTATTTGTTATCCATGATTTTGGCATTTGCCTTGCTGCTGGGCAAAAAGCAGAAAGTGTGGATAAAGATCAAAGAATTTCATATACAAAAGTGGATGATTGCCCGTATATTCGCCCTTGGCTTACCATCTTTCATTATGAATGCCCTCAGTTCGTTTATGGTGACGTTCGTCAATCTGTTTCTGGTGGCGTATTCCGATACGGCGATTGCATTCTTCGGTGCGTATTTTAAGGTGCAGCAGCTGATCGTTATGACAGTAAACGGCTTGATTCAGGGCGGTTTGCCTATTATGCGGTTTAACTACGGTGCGGGAAACAGAGATAGGCTGCACTCCGCTTTCCGATACGGAACCGCTTTGGTCTCCGGTATGATGATACTGGGAACATTGACCGTCAACTTCTTTCCGGCGCAGCTTTTGGAATTATTTACAGCGTCAAAAGCCATGCGCTCCTTTGGCATATCCGCTATGCGAATTATGGCTGCAAGCTATCTGTTTTGCGGTCTCTCTACCATGATTTCCACCTATTTTCAGGCGACAGAAAAAGTAGGTTCCAGCATAGCAATTCAATTATGCAGACAACTGCTTTTCCTTGTTCCAGCCTTATGGTGTCTGGATAAATTATTCCAACTGAACGGAATCTGGTTTGCATTTCCTGTTGCGGAAACCGCCACTATGCTCATTGCTCTCATAATAATGGCATGGTATCGCCACAAAAATATCTTATAACATGTTCCAAGGAGGAGAAATGATGAACGATACTTTTATGAAAGAAAAACCGGTATTGCCGCTGATTTTATCCATGGCCATGCCTATGGTTTTATCAATGCTGGTTAATTCTCTATACAACATTATCGACAGCTTTTTCGTCGCGCAGATCAGCGAGGAAGCTATGACGGCATTATCACTGGTTTACCCGGTTCAAAATTTTATCAATGCTGTTGGAATTGGATTTGGCGTTGGAATCAACGCAGTGATCGCCTTCTATCTAGGCGCTGGAGATGACAAAAAAGCAGATCAAGCTGCCACGCAGGGACTTGTGCTTGCCATGATTCACGGCGTTGTTTTGACAGTCTGCGGTATTACAATGATGCCGGCTTTTTTAGGAATGTTCACTTCATCCAAGACAGTGATTGAACTAGGCGTCCACTATTCTGTTATTGCGTTCTCTTTTACATTGATTATCGTTGTTGGTGTTACATTCGAGAAAATATTCCAAGCTGTAGGAAACATGAAAACAACTATGATCAGCCTGATGTGTGGGTGTATAATAAACATTGTCTTAGACCCCGTTCTGATTTTTGGCTATGGTCCATTCCCTGAAATGGGAATCGAAGGCGCCGCGCTGGCAACCGGCATCGGGCAGACCTTGACGCTTGCGATTTATCTGGTCGTTTATTTTGTGCGGCCAATTCGCGTGCATATCCGCAGGCAGTACATTTTGCTCAGCAAAAAGATGGTAATAAAGCTGTACTCCATCGGCATTCCCGCAACCTTGAATCTTGCGCTCCCATCTCTTTTGATTTCGGCGCTCAATGCGATTTTGGCGGCATATTCCGAAGTGTATATTCTGGTTTTGGGAATCTATTACAAATTGCAGACCTTCATCTATCTGCCGGCGAATGGCATTGTGCAGGGGATGCGCCCCCTGATCGGCTATAACTACGGCGCGGGGGAGCACAAACGGGTCAGCCAGATTTATCAGATCGTTTTGTGCATGAGTGGCATTATTATGGTGTTTGGGACAGTAATATGTCTGCTGATCCCCGGACAGTTGATGGGGCTGTTTACCCACACAAAAGCGACGATTCAGGCCGGGGAAACCGCCTTACGCATCATCGGGGCCGGGTTTATCGTCTCGGCGGTTTCTGTTACATCTTCCGGAGCATTGGAGGGACTTGGGAAAGGAACTCCCTCCTTACTGATTTCCCTTTGCCGGTATGTAGTGGTCATCATCCCGGCTGCGTTTTTACTCAGCAGGTTTTTCGGAGCGGTTGGCGTCTGGAATGCGTTTTGGATCACGGAAGCGATCGCCGCGGTCATTTCCCTTATCATTTACCGCAAGGCGATTGCAAAACCTGTGACGACGGCCCGAAAGGAATGAATGCCGCCCTGCTCGACTGCGCCGGATAAATTTCTGCTTCTCTAAGGTGAACTGCATATCTGCTGAACACCGAGGGCAAGTATATTGCCAATAAGCGTGTCAAGCATCCGTACAGTTGGGCGAAGACAACCGTATATCAAATTCTGAGCAATCCTGTTTATTTAGGAAAATTGGTCAGCCAACGCTATACTACAAGATCTTTCAAGGACAAGCGCATCGTAGAGCGTCCGCCGGAAGAATGGGTTATCGTAGAGAACACACATGAACCGCTGGTCGATCAAGCCACCTTTGATACAGTACAGGAGCGTATCAAAATCAAGCAGCCTGCTACTTGGACCAACAAGGTAAGAATACAGGATCCGCACAGACAGATCGAGTTCTGGGTGATTCGTTACAATCTGATACGGAGACTGTCCCTGAAAAATCAGGGGCGTGATGACCATATCTTTCTGATGCAGTTCGTGTCTGGTCATGTTTATACCGGCCCTGGACTGTGAGAGACATTCTTTGTATTTGCGGTCAGCAAAAATAGCATCATAGCGGTATTTGTGGGCAATCGTGCAGTGATTGATTGCTTTTGGACAACCATTACACACATAAGGTGCTTTATCGAGTCGGTTACATCGTTCTTTGACAAAGTCCGGACATGTCTGGTTGCAGGTTGGACAGGTGGTACATTTGACACCGCAGAGAATGATCTTGCCACAGGCATTGACTTTTTTGCAATGATATCTGTGGACGCAAAAGTTATGTGCATTGTTAAAACAGCCTTTGTGATACCAGTCGCTGAGCCTGTGCAGCCTGATTTCTTTTGAGATTGTTGTTGGATCTTTACAAAGATATCTTGCAATGTCCTTAAAAGAACAGCCAGCGTTTAGGGATTTTTCAATGTATTTGCGATCTTCGAGAGTAAGATGTTTTTGATTACCGGGAATATATTTGCTCATGCTAGTTCTCCTTCTACTGCTGTCAGAAGGCCAACATGAGCATACCATTTATGATATGAAAGATTAAACTCCACTTGTGCAGAAGAGAATTCCACTGTATAAATGGATGGTAGAATTAAACTTTGCAATTTTCACGGAGTAAATAATGGTCAAAAAACAATCGACATCCGACCTCACACACGTTATAATATAGAT
>OJLA01001952.1_pt1 | contig 12920 bp, 10 predicted proteins | sample 1596611 | NCBI WGS metagenome assembly OJLA01 (sample SAMEA4350168, study PRJEB24818) | metagenome | biome: human; feature: gut; material: faeces | place: Denmark | collected 2013-09
ATCCGCAGGTTTGACGGAAATGTTATAAGAAACTTTTGCCACGCAACGTCGGACCTCGACAGTAGGCAGTGTCAGGATGCCGCCGGGCGAAGGGCTTATCGTAACGTCGCTTTCATAGGACATCGGCAGGACATCGTATTCGTCGGCATGCGCAACAATGAAATCTTCCCATGCCGGGTTTTCACCCAAATCACAGCCCTGATTGGCGACAACGCGCATCCGGTATCCGCCCGGCAGGCACTCGAAACGCAACGTCGCAGAGGTTTGGTAACGGTGCAGGACGCTCTCACCATTGTCGTTGTAAAGATAGAAATTCAAGTCGCGGATGGCGTATTCATCCGCAGAGCGGGTTACGGTCATCAGAGGATCGGGACGAACCGCCATTTCGACCCGAACTTTCGTCGGGCGGCAGCAATCCGCCTCATCCTCGTAGATGCAGCTGCACAGAATGCTCAGCGGAAGCAATAAGATATAAAGAAATCGTTTCATCGTTCGTCAAGAAAAAGGGTCCCGCCCGAAAGACAGAGCGGAACCCGGTGCAACAATTCGGATTCTGCTCCGAGATCGACATTCTGCGTTACGGGAGTCCCCCAGTCGGCGACAGTGATTGTCCCGGTGCAATCCTGACCTACGAGACCCGTGATATTGGCCGCGACACGGTAGTAGCCGTTTCGGAGAATCTCGCCCGCGGCCTTGCCCGTCAACTCGACCGAATAGGTCACCTCCGAGCGGTCATCCGTAGTCGAGGTGCTGCCGTCCGAATCGTATGTGGCGTTAATTTCCAGCAGGATGCGGTTGCCGGAGGTCAATGTGCCGTTTTCGAAGATGTAGAACAGGCTGTTCATCTTTCCCGAAGCCGTGGCGGGAGTCTGCGTGTGGCTGAAGGTCATGGCCCCGGGTGTCGGCGTTCCGGCCACGACGAGCGACTGCGAGGCGGCTTTGGAGAGTTTTACCGAGTTGATGGTAAGCGTTCCTGCATATTTGTCGGCGACAGCGTGCCGTCGAAATCATAGCATAGGGCTATTGTAAAACTGTCGGGACTTTTTTCCATTTCCAATTTATCAAATACATTTTTTCTCCATTTGCAAGACACAAGCGGCCACTTAACTTGCACTTGCCCGCTATTCAAAAATGAGTGAAAGCGACCTCCTTTTTTGCAGTTTTTTTATTGTTTCCTTTGCCTGCTTTACTGCCGCTTTTTTGCCAGAACGCGAATTGTTTTAAGGCGGATTAAATTTGGTGCTACAATAAACATAAAAGATTGCCATATAACGGCGCGCATAAGCGGGACGCCGCAGTTGCTCGGCAATCTGAGCGTTTTGCAAGCGCAAGAAGGCAGGCATAAGAATTTTCGAAGCCCTCCGCATTGCGAACTTCCGCGCGCGCGATTTTTTGAGGAAAAAAATATTTCAGCCAAAGATTTTATATTAATATCGTCCCGCCTGCCCAGACAGAGATGCAATTTATCTGCCACGTTTCCTCCACTCGTACATTTTATGATTTGCCCATGCGCAAGCTTTGGAATTCATACAACTTGCAAACTGCACAAGCAGGTTAAAATGCACGCAAAGCAAAAGTATATTACTGTATGCACTATATCAAGCCGTACCCCAAACGCGCGGAAATTATGTCAGCGTAAGAGCGGACCTTCGCGCCGATTTCATCGAATTGGCTTTCCTTAATGCGTTCGCCGGGGCCGGTAATCCATATAGATGCCATAGGATATCCGTGGGCGTCGAATATAGGTGCACCAACGCAATTTACACCCTCTATTTCTTCTCCGTTATCCACCGAATAGCCTTTTTCCCTTACTTTTTCAAGTTCCGCCAAAAAGCTTTTTTTGTCGAGTATGGTTCTCGAATTAAATTTTTTAAATTTCATCGCCGATATGCGCCTGTCGAGTTCCTCTTTCGGAAGAAACGCAAGCATAGCCTTTCCAGGGGCAGAGGCGTTAAAACAAATGCGCATTCCGACTTCCCCAAGAAACTTAAACGGGTATCTGCCGGGAGCCTGCTCAAGCAAAACGCAATCCTCCTCAAGCATTGTGCCAAGCATCGCAGTCTCTGCCAAGTCGTCTCGCATTTTTCGCAGAACGTCCATTGCGCGCTCCACAATGTTCGACTCCCCAAAGGCCGCATACCCCAAAGCCGCCAGCTTGCGCGACATCCTTATTTTTCGGTGGTCTTTGTTTTTTAGGACATATCCGCAGTCTTCGAGCGTACATATTATCCTAAAAATGCTGTTCTTGGAATATCCGGTAATACGGGCTATTTCAGAAAGAGTAATACCGTCTTTATTTTTTGCGAGCACTTCAAATACTTCGAGCGCCCTTTTTAAGTTTGGTATATGATATCTCTGGTGGGTTGTTGCCACTGCGGGGTGTTGCATAATAATATTCTCTATTTTTTGTTATATATATCAAACTCAACAAATCAAATATCCGTCATTTTAGTCAATAAAAAAACGCGGCCTTCCACCGCGCCGCATTTTTAGAGAATCTGCATGAACACTCTTAGCAAACCTATCGGAATTGCCGATTTCCATCACCCACAGCCAAAAAAATCCTTTCGCAAGGATTTTATAGAAAATTTATTAAAGAAAAACTTTTATAGTTTTAAATTTCAAAGAATAAAAACGGCAAAATTTTCGAAATTCCCCAAAATCCACAAAAAAAAAGACCTATATAAGTTCCAAAATATTATTCCTTGCCACACTACAAAATTTTATAACGCGGTAGCCGGCATCAAACGCCGCGGTATTGTAAGGCATTCGGAAATTTAGCGTATAAACACCGCGCGCAAAAGCGCCAAATTGCGGTGAGCAAAAGCCGCCTTCAGCAGCGCTGTACCCATAAAAAAATGTAATTGAAATGAGGGCCGCCGACGTTTTTACAACCCGGCAGCCCTCTGCAGAAAAACACGGTTAGAATCCGACGGACGGATTTGTGTACCTATTGTTGTCGTTGGAATGGAAAGCTCCGTACTCTGTGACGACCGCCCCTTCGGGGCCGGCGATCTGATAATGCCTTGCGCCTATTCTTCCCATCCATATCACATTGCCCTTTTTAGCATCGGCAACCGACACTTTGTTTACGGTAATAAATTTTTTCTGGCTTTCGGGAACTTTTACATCTGGATACTTCGATGCGTCTTCTCCGTTTTCTCCGAAGCAGTACGAGGTGCCCGCGCGCGCCTGCCAGCATTCATTTTTAGCCGGCAGCCCGTTGCCCGCCACATGGTAGTGCTCTATGAGCATCTGGTTGGGCAGCAAAAGGATTTCGTGGCCGAAAACGCCGTGCTCATTTTCCTGCGCCCAGAAAATCCCGCCCATGCCGACCGCAGGGAAATCCCCGAGCGCGAAATCGGACACCCACATATTTTCGCGCAAATTGTCGCTTATCGGATAGCCGAGATTTTCCATCATTTCGATATAGGCTTTCTTTGCGGCAGCCTCGTCGAATTTACCGTCTTTATAGAACATTTCTTTTGTAAGTTTCATATTTTTCTTATCCTTATTGAAATTGCATTGCCCGGCTATTTTCGCCTGATTTTCCACAGAGCTATTAGCTCCCGACGGATCTGCGCACGACATAACCGCCATACCAGCGCACAGCGCCATAAACGCGCTTGCAATAACCTTTATTTTATGGAGTTTATTATTCATAAATATTACCTTTTTACAACTTGGAAATCCAAAGGCAGAGGTTTGGTGTCCCTGGGTTTGTATTCGGGGAGGGCTTCTGCCTTCTTAAATATTTTGGCAGCCTTTTGGGCGTCGTTGATTACAAGCCTGATTCCCACGTTGTAGACTTTCTGCCACGGGCGGTATTCGCGCCTTAGAGACGCGCGCGCAAACTTCATTCTGTCGCGCCACGATCCGCCGCGCACAACCTTGCGGTCTTCGACTTTCTTTCCCCCGAGAGTCTCGGTGTAGTCGTCCTGCGTCCATTCTGCGACATTGCCCTGCATATCATACAATCCGAATGCGTTTGGAGCGTACGAGCCGCTCTTTACCGCATGCAGATTCCCGTCGTCAACATGCCTGTCGGCGGGCATATTGTCTATAAACTTATCGGGGCGGACTCTCGGCTGGGGATCTATGCCGCCTACGGCAAATTTCTTCGCGTTGAAATCCATAAGGTTTTCATAATTTCCGAAGTCGTCGCCAACTTTTCCAAACCAAAAATCGTCTGCGCTTCCTGCGCGAGCCGCCCATTCCCACTGCTTTTCCGTGGGGAGCGAAACCTCAATGCCAGCCTTTTCCGAAAGCCATTTGCAGAAGTCCTGCGCCTCGTTCCAAGATACGCGCACTACGCTCTGCTCCGGAAGATTCGATGGATACCCGGGATTGACATGGTCTTTCCACAGCCTGTCCTGGAAGCCGGAATCGTGCGATTTGTCGAACAGGGAATATTGGGCGTTGCTTACCTCAAACTGCCCCATATAGAAGGGTTTTTCGACCTTTTCGACTTTTGCGGGACCTTCGTCGTAGAATCCGCTGTTTGATCCCATTACGAAAGTCCCCGCGGGAACGAGCGTAAAGCGCATCTGGACTCCGTCTTTCATGGGAACTAGGATTTCTTTCGGAAGTCCGGCAGCGGCAATTTTCCGACCGGCCTCTTCTTTGCCAAATGGGAAGCCCTCCGCTTTCGGGGCTGGCTGAGAATGTTTCGGAGCCTCGCCAGGCTTTACAAATTCCCTGACGCCGCCGTCGTAATTTATCACATTGGGATCGTCGTGGCGGTTGGCGTATTTTGCGAGGAAGAATTTCCTGCGCTCATAGCCATTGTATTTTACCTCAGGATATATTTCCTTCCAAGTTCCTATGCACGGCACGTTCAAATCCACCCATGTTATGAGAACGGACATCGACTCGGGATCGAGCTTTACTCCGTTATGCCCCTTTTTAAGCATCTGGATAAGTTCGCTCGTGTCGGCGTGGAATTCGAGCGGCGAAAGCAGGCGCTGGTTGCTTTCGGGCCCTGAGCGGCGCACAAATTTGCTGAGGTTTAGATAGGATTCCGGGAAGTTTTTCCATATCTTGGGATTTTTGCGCGACAAATTCGGAATGTCCGCGTTTGTATCCGGATTGTGGCAGCCCGCGCAATATTGGTCGAGAACGGGCTGGACGTCGCGTACGAAGGAGTATCCGCGCACCGGAGCTATAAACTGCTTTATTTCCGAGGGGCGTTTTCTCGCGGCCATTGCGGGAGCCGTCGATGGAGTCATTCCCTGCCCCTCATGGCAGCCAACGCAACTTTGCGTTTCTCCCGGCATAACTGTAAACCAGCTGCGCATGAGCGCAAGCGCCTTGCCCTCCGCGTCGAGCGGCTGAATGGCAATAGGCCTGTTGGCGGGAACCTTGAACATCGCAGACCCGTCGGGTTCGACCGGGACAGTACCGTGTATGCGCTTTACGTCCCACGATGCCTCGTTGCCGATTATGTCGTGGCTTCCGATTTCGCGGTAGCAATAAAAATACTCAAAAATTCTAAGAGCCTTCACCGTTCCGCGCGGAACACCCTTCAAACCGGGCCCCTGGTATATGTCGTTGAGGAAAACGTATCCATAGTCGATATCGGGGTTGGTCTTGTCCATAATCTCGTTGGGCAGCTTGCGCGGCTCGACGGGGACAGGTTCAAAGAGGTATCCTTTGTTCGTGCTTTCGATGAGAGTCATGTTGTCGAAGGCATCGACAAGGTAAATGCCCTGCGGATAATCTCCGTGCGCGAATACGGAAGCCATAATATACTTTTCCGAGAGCGGATACGGATGCAGAAGCAAAGGCGATTTCCCATCGACGAGCCTGTCCTTTATTTCCGCTTTATACTCCCTTCCGTAAGAGGGGTATTTATGGACTCTGCCGCTATCCTCAATCGTCCCCTTAGAGACGTCGAAGAGGTGGAGTTCGCCCTTGCGCGCAGTGCCGTGGTGGCCGGAAACTATGCCGACAAACTTGTTTGGGTCTCCCGGAATTTGGCGGCAGTAGAAAAGCGAATTGGGCCAGTAGCTCGTCGATCCGTAGAATGACGACTGCGCCGTGCCGTCGGGATTCATGTGCATGAGTATGCGCGAAAAATAGTGCGAGTTGTCCGTATATTCCCAGCGGGTGTAGAGGACACGCCCGTTTTCGAGCATAGTCGGAGTCCAGTCGGCGTCCTGTTCAAATGTGAGCTGGCGTATCGACTCGTCGATTTCTTTTTCGGAGCCTGCGTTGGGGTCCATGGAATAGAGGTTTGCAACCCAGTCTGTACCTTCGACGCACGGCACGCCCACGTGGGTGGCGGTGGAGCAGAATATTATTTTTCCGTCGGGAGTGTACGCGCCGTCATATGCGTCTATATCGTCGTAAAGGCGCGGAGAAATTTTGCGCGTTTTTTGCGTTGCTACGTCGAATTCGTCGAGCTGCCAGCAGACTTTGTCGTCCACTGTGGAATACAGTATTTTTGTGCCGTCGTACGAAACATCTATGTCGGCAACTGCGCTCTTGGGCGCGAGCGCGAGCTTTCCGGCGCCGGGCTTGGAGATGTCGTCGGTAATCCACAGTTCGTCCTTAAAATCTTGGGACTTTATCTTGCCCTTGTGCCATCCGGCACTTGTGAGCGACGTATTCCCCTGCCAATTTTGCGGAAGCCCCATGCCCCGCGTTCCCCACGGGCGGAATATGTACGCCCACTTCGGATGTTTTTTAAGGAGCGGGTTGGCCAAAAGCGATTGGGCTGCAAATTTTTTAAATTCGGCGGCTTGGGCTTTCGCATTCGCGTCGTTTTTGAAAAGGCCATCTTTTATGGACGGGATTTTTTTCTCCCACTCGGCGAGTTTTGAGAAATCTCCGGCGTAGTCGGGGAAGGATTTTTTCATATCCTCCATTGCCGCGCGCACGTTTGCGACATCGTATCCGAGCTCATTTTCCACGCGCCTTGTTTCAATCATATCCTCCAACAGCTTTACGCGCTCGGCGTCCGCTGACGGGTCTCCCATAATTTTTTCGAGGCGTTTTTCAAATTTTCCGGCTGAGAAGAGCGAGCGTTCGAGCGCCATGGAAAGAGAATCCTTTAAAATTGCGCGGTTGTCGGAAACCGACAGCAACGACGGCAAGAGCTGGCGGTTGGCTCCCGCCCTAAAAATCTCGTCGGATACGTACGGATAGTCCTTGGCAATTTTTTTGGCTACATCAAGCGCGGGATCGTCTGAGAAGGACATATACAAAAGCACGGGCTTTTTCTCGACGGACACAAAGTATTTTAGGACGATTTTGTTTTCGCCCTTTTTCAGGCTCAGCTCTAATTTATTGAAGTCGGTCGTGCGGCTTTCGCCGTTGAATGGGGTAGCCGAAGGGCGGTCGAAATATCCCCTGCTCTTTGAATTGGCGTACGCGTCAAGCGTCGCGACCGGCTTTGAATTGACAAAGAGCTCGCATTTTCCGCCGCTTGAAATTGTGAGGGGGACTTTCGCGTCGCGCGCGGCGTCTATTGTAAAGTACACGAAAAATATGCAATTTGAAAAATACCGCGGATTGCATATTTGCAAATCAAAACTCTGCCCGAATTTGAAGTCGAGTTTCTTCCAGACATATTCCCCGTCGAAGGCGGTTTTAAGATTTACGGGGTTTTGAGTGGGATCGGTAAGTTTTATCTCGCGCTTGAACCAATTTTGGAATGCGAAGGAGGCGTAGACGTCGGATACCTTGAAATCTTTGGCAAAGTCCGCCGCGTCTTTGGCTTTTATTTCCCTGCACTTTATTGCATTCTTTTCAAGCGCGTCAGCAAAGGAAGATCCCTTGTCGTACGATACGGACTCCGCGCGGGCGGCGGCCAATGCAATGCAAGCCGTCAGAATAAACAAAAACTTTTTCATATTTTCCACTCCTTAAAAAATCTTATTTATTCGATAAAGTTTTATACATGTCAAACGCCTCGGCAGGTTTTAAGCCGTCGTGCACAACGCCCTTTACTGCATCCAACATTGCCGCGGGATTTTCCGCCTGGAAGATGTTGCGCCCCATGTCGACACCCCGCGCGCCGCTTGATATCGCCTTGTATGCAAGTTCGAGAGCCTCGTTTTCGGGAAGTTTCTTGCCGCCCGCAATCACAATCGGAACGGGGCAGCCCGCCACAACCTTCTCAAATCCTTCTTCGCAATAGTATGTTTTAACAAAGTTCGCGCCGTTTTCCGCGCATACGCGCGTCGCAAGCCCCAGGTATCTGGCGTCCCGCACGAGATTTTTGCCGACGGCAGTGACTCCGAGTGTCGGTATTGAGTACCTAGAAGACAAATCAACGCATTTTGTGAGATTCTCTATCGTTTTGGCCTCAAACTCGCTGCCGATTGCGACCATCGGCGCAATTGCCGAAGCGTTGAGGCGCACGGCCTCCTCTATCGACATGACGCACTCGTTGTTGAGCTCTGTGAGAATGGTCGAACCCGCGCTAAAACGCAACGCGAGCGGCACGCGCGACTCCGGAGGAATCACGCTTCTAAGCGCCCCGCGCGTGCACATTATGCAGTCGGCGGATTTTACGAGAGGAACAATCGATATGTCCATGCGCTCCAAGCCGCTCGTCGGCCCCATTATATATCCGTGGTCAAAGGCGAGCATGACTGTGTTGCCACTTTTGGGGTTAAAAATCGACGCCATTCGCGCTTTTATGCCCCAATCCGCATTTCCGAGCCCTTTTAAGAAGAACGCCCCTGTATTTTTGGACGCCACTTCCGCATTAAAATTATTGGCTTCAATATTTCCTTCCATATCCGGCATAAGATCTTCCCCTGTTTAATTTATTTTGAAAACGCGCGCGCAAACGCCGCAAAAATCATGGCGCACGACACTGCGCCCGGATCGAGCGTTCCGACGGACTTTTCTCCGAGATTGCGCGCCCTCCCAAATTTTGCCCTCAGCTGCTCGGTGCTTCTCGCGCCTGCCTCGGCCGCCGAAGCAGCCGCCTCAAAAAGCTCCGCCACGTCCTGCTTTCCGCCCATGGCGCGAACCGCCGGTATTAAGGCGTCGAAGCAAGTCTTGTCGCCAACATCTCCCTTAACGACCTCACGCATAGACGCAAGAGCCGATTCAAACGCGGCGGCAACTCCCGCTGCAGGCACGGATTCCGCGCCGTCTTCAATCCCGTCCGACACGCCCATAAGCAGCGTTCCGTAAATTGTGCTTGTCGAGCCGTTGGAATTTGCCATGGCCGCCATTCCGGCATCGTAGAGCGCGTCTTTTAGGTTTGAGGCGGATTTCAGCGCGTCGGAAGCCGCGCATATTGCCCCTCGGATTGCAACACCGTGGTCTCCGTCGCCGCAAACCGAATCGAGAGAGCAAAGGTACTGCTCATTTGCCGATATATCCGAGGCGGCCCCGGCGAACATTTCCCTTAATTTTTGAAGCGTTAAATCCATAGCGGCTACTCTCCTATGCAAGTCCAGTAAGGCGCGTTTGAGCGCGCTTTTATCAAGCGAGCCGACTGTTCGTCGAGAACGCAAAGAATCATCTGAAATCCCGCCATTTCCTGCACCGTAAGAATTTCGTCTACTATCCCGCCAACGACTTTTGCGCCGATCTTTTCAGCGCACTTTTTCGCCGCGCGGAATACTATCGCAAGTTCCATCGGGGTTGTTGCCCCGACTCCGTTTATAATAATAAAGAGCGATTCCCCCTCTTTTAAAGACACTGCCTTTGAGAGAGCCCCGAACATGATTTCAGAGGTTTCGTCGGCAGTCAGGATTTTGCCCCTTCCGCCGCCGCCTTCGCCGTGCTGGCCCATGCCGATTTCCATTTCGTCGTCGCCGAGCTCGGTTATGGGCTGGCCGGTCTGCGGGTGAGTACAGCCGCTCATTGCAACGGCGAGTGTCGCGATTCTCCCGTTAAATTTTTCCGCAACCGCAAGGACTTCGTCAAGCCCCATGCCCGACTCCGCCGCCGCGCCCGCGACTTTTATAAGCGGAATGCAGCCCGCAAGCCCCCTGCGCTCCGACTTGGGCGCGTCGAGCCCCGCGGAAATATCGTCGGCTACGAGAATCGACTTCACGTTTATTTTTTCGCGCGCCGCCATTTTAAGCGCCATATTCGCGCTCATTACGTCGCCCGCATGGTTTAGCACCACAAGCAGAATTCCCGCGTAGTCCTTAAACATTTTGAGCGCCGCAAGGACCGAAACGGCGTTTGGAGCCGCGAAGATATCGCCCGCAACGCTCGCGTCGAGCATGCCTTCGCCCACAAAGCCGCTTAGAGCCGGTTCATGCCCTGATCCCCCCATAGTTATCACGGCTACTTTGTCTTTTGATTTGGGGTTTGCGCGGACTACGATTCTTCCGTTTTCAATTTTAATTTTGTCGGGATAAGCACCCGCGAGACCTTCGAGAACCTCGTCTGTGATATTTTCGGGCGAATTTAAAAATTTTTTCATTTTCATAAGTTGTACAGGCATTGGATTTAGCCGTAAGAAATTTGTAATATAAAATATAGTTTTGCAAACGTTAAAGATAAGTCAACAATTTTTTTACAAAAGCACCTTCGTTTTATATATCAAACATAAAGAAAAAAAATATCCATTCCTTTATAAAAAAATTTTATTGTCGCTGCTCTATTTAAAAAAAGTTTGAAAATGCCGCGACCAGGTCTGGCGCCGCAGAAAAGTAAATATACAAAAAAAGCGCGCTGTTGCGGAAATGAAGTTTGCGAATTAATTTACTGCGAAAAAAACTTTATCAAGGAAGGTGGCGGCGACAGAAGCAGTCATATTAAAAATTGCTTTCGGAGAGTGCGCGAATTGCCGAAAGCGAACTTTCCGCACACTCATACCCCTCTCGGTAAAGATCGTCGAGGCGCTTTGGCGAGCGTTCGAGACGGTTGACGCGCAGCGGATTTTTAGGGCGTATTACAACTATCTCCCCCGCCCTTTCGAGCTCTTCGATATGCGCCAGTTCCTTGTTGTACCGCGCATTTTTAGTCGAAAGAGCCTCGCGCAATTTAGGAAATTTTGGATAGATAAAGGAAGGAACGCGGGAAAATTTTTCATTTTTTCTGTACCCAGAATTCCGCGTCAATACAACCACCCTCTTGGAATAGCCGTCATCTTTTGCGCGCTCAACCGGAAGCGGATCTGAAATTCCGCCGTCGAGCATCGGGACGCCCTCGACTTGGACTGTCCTGCAAACAAACGGAAGGCTGCACGATGCCTTGCATTTTAAAAGCAAATCGTCGAAATCAGAGGGGGTATCGAAATAAACGGGCTTTCCGGTTATGCAGCTTGTTGCCACCATCACATAGCGGCCCGACTTCAAGTAAGCTTGCATATCGTACGGCATAAGCTTCTTTGGAAGCTCGTCGAATAGAAAATCGTAATCCATAATGCAGCCGCTTGTTATGAGATATTTAAGCCCAATATAATTCCGCTCGGAAAGCATTTCTATATCGCATTTTCTCGCCCTTCCCCTCTGGCGGGAAGCGTACGACAACCCGTTTGACGCGCCCGCAGAAACACCTATCACATATGGGAAGAAAATCTTATTATCCAGAAAGCAGTCCGTGACGCCGGCTGTAAATACGCCCCTCATGCCGCCCCCTTCTAGAACTAAACCTATATTCATGTATTTTTGGAGTACCGTGGAATCGCAAAGTTGCAAACAAATTCATTTTTTTATAACTATCCCAAAAAAACTTGACTAATCGGCAGTTTTTGCCGTTTTTACATCTAAATAAGAAAATGAAAAAGAAAATACAATACACTACAATTTCCGCCTTATTTGCATTTGCAATTTGCGCTACGGCAGAAGACCTAACTTTAAAAACTAATGATGGGATATTGCCAACCGAATTTGAGTGGTCCGATACTTCCGTTTGGAGCCCCGATGGAAGCTCCCTCGACAATGCCGACCTCGCAATAGGCGGCACGGCAGAAGCTGCGGTAAATTCTACAATCACAGGCGGACTCAATTTGGGGGATATAAATATAACTGTCGGCAATGGAGGCAATTCTGCAAATGTTTTCAAGGCAACTATTGTCGACAAGGACGTAAACTTTAATAATATAAATATTTCAAATAACGGATATTCGCAGAATGTCACGCTCTTTTCAGAAGGGGCAAAATTGGTTGGAAATTCTGTCAATATAATATCCGACGGCATAAATGCGCAAAAAATTACCTTTGACCCTGGTGATAATGGTTTCACATTGAGCGGAGGCATAAACGTCACTAATAACAAAGTGAGGGACTCCTTGACAATACAAGGGCAAACAAATATCTCCGGCGCCGTGACAATGAAAGCTGCAAACGGAGCGGAAGGCGCAAAAGTTGCGTTTAATATGTGGAATATGACAATCGGGGGCATCTCCGACGGCGGTGTCACAGCAAAACACTTCATTTCCTTTAATTGGGGGGGAACTCTCACTCTCAACAACGCGGCAGACTATTCGTGGAGCGGCGATATTGGCATCTACTCCGAAACCGACAATATTAACATAAGCAAAAATGGTGCAGGCGCACAAAAATTTGTCGTAAAAAGTCTAACAAACCATTTTAACAAAATCGCGGTTAACCAAGGTCTTTTTGAAATCGATACCTCCGCAATTACCGGCCAGTTTGCAAACAATCTGACCCTTGCCGGAGGTTCGTTTAAAAATACAGGAGATGTAAACGTAAAAACGCTCGTACTCACGAACGGTGAAATTGTATTAGGTAACGACAGCGGTACTATAATCGTCGCTGAAAATGCTGAAATTGGCGATTCAAAAATATCCCTCAATTTTAAAGAGCTGACCCAATCGGGCGAATACACGATTTTGGAAGTCGGCGGAGATCTTATCAACTTTGATGCCGACAACGCACTGTCGAATTTTGAGCTCAGCAACCTTGAGGAAGGCGCTCTCGCCGAGCTTGCGTGGAATGACAATTCCCTCGTGCTTTCATACACAGTTCCTGAAC
>OJLA01001965.1_pt1 | contig 12876 bp, 9 predicted proteins | sample 1596611 | NCBI WGS metagenome assembly OJLA01 (sample SAMEA4350168, study PRJEB24818) | metagenome | biome: human; feature: gut; material: faeces | place: Denmark | collected 2013-09
GTGATGTAATTGGTGTGATAAGCGGACTAATGACAAGAGATAAACAGGCTGCACTATATGCTGCATGGCACTAATCACCTATCACTAATCACCATTCCGGCTAATCACTTATCACCACTTATTCATTTTTAATACTGTTCACCGGATTCTCATTGGCAATATGCCAGGCTTTGAGCACCACACAAACGATAATCAATAATTGAATGGACAAAGCTGTACCTATAAAAAGTAACGGATTCAATTCTATTTGTTCAGCAAACTGATCGAGCCAAGCTCGTCCGGCAAAATAAGAAACAGCCGTACCGATTAGAATGGAGAGAACGGAAACATATAAGATATCACGTGTCAGCAAGCGCAACACATGGAAGGCTTCCGCCCCATTGACTGCCGACAGTACGGCATATTCTTTCGACAACTGGCGGACAACAAAGGCTCGCATATCCGGATTATCCTCCACTACCAGTACAGTGGGGCGATTATCTTTTATTTCTCCTTGCTCCACTTCCACCGTAGGTTCATTTACAGTTTCCGGTTCCATTTCTGTTTCCGGAGTCAACGTGATTGTCATATCCTGGACAATAGGTAACGTCAGGCAGAAGGTATTACTATCTTCTTCTTTTCCCATAGCCAATGTTCCTTGATGTAGTTCAGCCAGTGACCGAGAAAGAGCCAATCCAATACCTGTTCCGGTAGTCACCTTTCCGTCATCTCCTTCATTGAAACGGACAAAAGGCTGGAATATTTCCTCTCTCATTTCACGAGGTATTATCACTCCGTCATTCACCGTGCGGATACAGAATACCTTATTTTCCCCTCCTTCTGTCACCTCCAGAAATACATGTATATAGTGTTCTGAGTATTTCACGGCATTATTGAGCAAGTTACTGATGATCTTTGTAAATGCTTCCTGATTGACATGGGCATAAAAATCCGCTTCGGGCAACTGCAAGGTAAATTCCAATCCTTTCTGCTTAGCAAGAGAAGTAAACCGTAGATGGGTTTCTTTCAATACCTCCGTAATATTACACTTAGCAAAGTTCAAACGGAATCCCTGGCTTTCTGTCTTACGGAAGTCCAGTAACTGATTCGTCAGATTTAGCAGACGTTCCGTATTTTGCTTCATGACATTCAAGTCTTCACGCGTCTCCGCATCTACTTTTTTCTTAAGGATAATATTTTCCAACGGACCTTTAATTAAAGTCAGCGGAGTACGTATTTCATGAGCAACATTCGTGAAGAAATCAATCTTCGCATGATATATTTCTCGTTCTTTTTCCTGCTCAAACTTCTCCATCTGCCTGCGATGCCTATAACTGCTACGTTGCTTGAAATACCATATTGCATACAGAGAACAACCTATAATCAGCAAAACATAAACGCAATAGGCCCAAATAGTGAGATAAAAAGGAGGAAGTATACGAACTATCAAAGCTACTTCTTTCTCGTTCCATACTCCATCGCTATTAGCTGCTTTCACCCGGAAAGTATAATCACCATACCACAAATTGGAATAAGTTACCACAGGACTCTCGCCGACCGGCAACCACTCCTCATCAAAGCCATCCAATTTACACATGATCCGATTCATTCGTGGTGCCTGGAAATCTAAAGCAGCAACACGAAACGAGAAAGAATTCTGATTGGGCTGAAGAACCAGCTCATCCAGAAAGTTTATGCTTTTTTTCAACGGAGACGAGGGGTCACCAGCATATACTTCTTTTCCAAATAATAAAAAGTCGGTTATCACAATAGATGGAAGGGACTTGTTCTCGGAGAAATTTTTCGGATTGAAAGCGACAAAGCCATCAATACTTCCCAAATAGATTGTCCCGTCCTCTGTCTGAAAACTGGAACGATAGTTAAACTGGTCACCTAGCAATCCATTAGCCGTAGTATATACTTTCATGGCTCCTGTAGCAGGCTGAAAAGATACCAGCCCATTATTAGTTGTCAGCCACATAAGCCCGTCTTTATCTTCCACAATCTGATATACAACATCATTCGGCAAGCCGTTACGAGAATCATAGCTGGTAAAGGTTTCCGTTTCAGGATGGAACAGACAGAAGCCTCCACCTTGTGTAGTTAACCATATTTGCCGATGAGAATCCTCAAAAATGCTCAATACCTTATCATACGGAAGACTTTTCGGATCTTTCTCATCATGAAGATAATTGGTCCACTTCTTTTCATTCACATTATAGCAATAGGCTCCATTTGCATAAGTTGCAAGCCATAGATTGCTGCCAGAGTCTTCCTTGATGTCATACACAAATTTACCGTTCAGTTCCGGTATCCGGTCAAAATCATCGGTCTGCTTATTGTAGCGTAATAAACCGAATAAAGTTCCCAGATAAATATCTCCTGTTGTTGTCCGGCAAATAGAAAAGACGCTGTTATCCATCAATGAACGGGGTGAATCCGTCTTCTGATACGTTTTCACAATCGCTCCCGTGCGTGTATCAATCACCTTCACTCCTTTTGCAAAAGTCCCTACCCAAAGATGATCACCAACCAGACACAATCCATGAACATTGGTAAAAGCAGTGCTTGGAGTGAAAAAAGAGAAGGTTTTGGTTTTCGGATCAAAGCGATTTAACCCACCATCTTCCGTACCGATCCATAAAATCCCCTGATTGTCCTGACAGAATTCACGTACTCTTTTTCCATGCAATCCATTATTTGTACCTTTCGGATAATATTTTTCAAAATAAGTATGGAAACGAGGATAGTAGTTCACTCCTCCGAAATAAGAACCAATCCAAATTCCTCCTTCGCGATCTTTACACAATGAATAGATGGCATTATCTGAAAGAGAATAAGGATCATTGATTGAACTACGAAGATGGACATATTTACCCATCCGGAGATTATAGATATAAATCCCCGATTCTGCCCCAATCCACAATTCATTATCAGAAGCAACCAGCAAATTACGGCAAAGAACAGGCTCTTCATTTTCATCAACGGAAAGCAGATCATGTAATTTATTAGAAGTTAAATTCAGTTCTTTTGCACCACCTCTCAAAGAACCGATGTACAGACAGTTATAGGCACCTTTTACAAGAGTAGTTACAACATCATTCTCGAAAGTTTCCTTATTATCAACAGGAGAGATATAAGGTTGAAGTGTTTTCAAACGGTCTTTTGAATAAAAGAGCCCGTCACCATAGCAACCTATCCAAAGAGTTCCACTATTATCAAAAACAAAAGACTGAACATTAGTAGAAATAAAAGGGAAGTTCTTCAAGGTATAATTTTGAAGTTGCTCTTTCTCCAAATCATAACAAAAGAGTCCCTGAGACTCTACCGCAATCCAAACACATCCTTGATCATCTCCCACAATCGCTGTTACAGTATGCTCTATCTTTGTGTCTTCCACACTCAATTCTTCAAAATGCCGGAATGAATCATGTTCCGGATAATAGATATAAAGCCCCACATCCGTACCAACCCAGATATTTCCTTCCGCATCCTCATAAAGCGCTGTTATGAAACTATTACCAATGCTTTGCTGACTACGGCCATCGTGTTTAAATTTCCGGAATGATAAACCGTCATACCGATTCAGTCCATCTTTTGTTCCAAACCACATAAACCCTTGTTTATCCTGCAAAATAGCATTGACCGTATTCTGGGATAATCCATTCTGTACACTTAGGTTTTTGAAATAGTGCGATAAATCCAAAATTCCGGATTTATCGCATTATCAGAATTTTTTAAGTTTTCCTATTTTATGAGATAATTGGCTGGTATTTATAAATTTTAGTCTGGTTTAGTTTGGATTATTTATGGATAGTTTTGTAGAAAAAAAAGCACCATGCTTACAAGCATAGTGCCTATAATCTTAAAATAATATGAATTTAATGAATTATAAACATCTTATTGATGTAGTAAGTGAAAATTGTATTGATTTTGTACTATTGAAATACATAGACTATTCTATACAATACTTATTATATGCGTCTTTATATATATTCCTCACTTCCTCTTGAAAAGCCGCCCTTCTATTGTGTAATTCCATCAATTGGCCATTAATCTGCTGATAAATAATCCTGTGTGCCGGATTTGGAAGCAATGTTTCATCATATACATCTGTTTCAAAATCCTCTTCTTCTATAGCTGCATGAGCAAGATTTAATAAATCTTCCTTGGTCATATCGGTTACAACCATCCAGCTTTCGCCTCTTGTAAAATAGGCTTTCCGATCTTCAATTTTTAAGTGTTTCATAAATATCTTTCCTTTCTGAATAAGCTTGTTCACCAGCTTCTAAACTGTTCAACGTGATTTCGTAATTCTCAATGGTATTTCCTTTAACATCTCTTAAGGTTTGGGCTGTTGGGTAGCCGCTATAAATGTTGAAATGAACTCCATCTGCCTCTATCTTTTTTTCCGTATAAAGAATGTAATCTGGCTTTATAGAACCTCCTATTGTATTATTATGCGTAGAAATAATCACTGGCATATTCTCTGCCATTTCCTTAATAAACTTATTTACCTCGTTCTTTAAAAAGAGATTATCAAACGAAGACTCTGGTTCATCAATAATGAGAATGTCACATAGAATAGCATCTTTAATTTTCTGCAAGAAGTTAAACTCCGAACGTTCCCCACCGGATACAGGCAAGCCTGAAGAGTTAAGAATTCTGTAATCTATGGCTGCAAACAACTTATAAATACGATTACTCTCAACACCTGCCGCTTTTAATTCATCTAAATACTGAATAGGGTTCCCATACTCCGCAAAAGCGTTAATAAGTGACACCTGTTTTAATCCGACAGTTTTCAAATCTGTAGCATTCGCAAATGGGCGTGCGGACACACTGATTGTAAAATGTCCGGCCTTTTCTGTGCTAATAGTTCTGTTTTTCTTTATCGCTATAGCTACTTGGGCAAAAATTTCACGCTTTTTCTTATTGATGAAATATTGGTATAAGTCTATATTTGGAATGCGAGGTGCTGCAGATTTCAATTGTAGCGACTCCTTTACCATCTTGATTATGTTATTAACTTCTTTGAAATACAAGTTGGCAACGTTATCCTTCCGACATTGTTCTATCAATTCTTTTAAGAGTGACTTCAGTGAGGCTTCGGGCAAATGCTTATTGACAAGCGATTTGTAAAGCTGTGATTCTAATAAAGTCAGTGTTGCATTGATAAGTTTTTTAATCTCATCAAAACTTAGTTCTTTGAAATCGCTTTCATTAAACAGTTTTGACTTTGAGAAAACATCGTTTACATCACTTTGCTGTGCTGAAGACATAACCGCTTCAAGGTACTTCTGCAATTTCATCTCATCTTCATCGGCTGAACAAGTTTTCAATATATCTGTTACTATAACGCTAAACTCGCGCAGGTAATCCTCTGCAGAATTTTCTTGTCTTACCTTCAAATCATTTTCAAACTGTTCAGAATCACTCCTACTAGTATTGAGCAGTTCAAATTGTTTAATGTATTTAGCCTTTCCTTCAAAACGGCTAGCAATAGCATTCAAGGTATGAGTTTTCCCTGTAGAACGTTTCCCAAACATAATATTAAGCCCTGTTGATAACATCTGTCCATTCGGGAATATCTGAAAAAGTTTAATTCCTTTTTCTGAGGTCAATGAAACCTTTGTCTTATCCATTAGACAGAGTTTCAGTGTATTGACATTCACCTGATCAACATCAAAAAATGTATGGCTGACAGGATATTTATCTGGTGTAACACCTTTTTCTATTCTAAAGTCACTGAAATAGACAGGCGTAAGTTCTGTATCCTCCTTCTCCATATAAATAAATTTCTTGACGCTCGACACTTCACCTGCTATTATGTTTCTTCCCAATTTCTCGATGGTATCTTTATGAAGTTTTGGTTCTTTTTCATAATGCGGTATAAGTAAATATTTACTCAAATCTCCAAAGATTCTAATGAATGTATCATAAGAAATATCATCATCCTTAGTTTTGATTAGATTTTTTACTTCTTCACATTTTGAATTAAAATCAAACAGCGTCCCGTCATCGTTATTCGCTATGACAAGAATATGACCATTCTCCAAATCTACTTCAATACCGGGTAAAACAACTATTTGCGTCAATGTATCCTTGATTTCTTGATATTGTGCATAGTCAAACAAGTTGTGATTTGTGATAGCAATTACATCTAATTCTGTTTTTGCAACATAATCCAACAAAACGTCTTTATCATAAGTAAACATCCTATCTGATACAGATGGTACTGTATGAATATGTAAATCACATCTTTTCATAAATTCCTAATTTGTTAAATATACTTTCAAATGCTCAAAGAACAAATGGAAATCTGATTCCAAAATTACCAAATTATCCTGTATAACAGATGATTTTATAACGATTTTGATATAGTGATGGCAAAAAAACACGATAAATAGAATTAAAAATACTTCTAATTAGAAAAGTACAAGCAACACATATTTGTATTTTGAGATGATATAACAAAAAGCATTTACAGATAACTAATTCCAAATACTTTAACTTTGACACATTTATTACCAACTGGGAGTATAACTGTATATTGCTAATTTTATAAAGTGACTGTGTATCAATAAACTTTTGTGTATTGACACACAGCGTTACTTTCAATTCGTCAAACTTATGTTGAGAATATTTTAGGCCTCATATTTTACTATTCTTCCATTTCTTTGCCATATTCTTTTGACTCTCGTTTTCAAGCGTTTCCAAAGCTTTCTCTTCTTGTTCTGTAGTTATATCAAGATACACCATTGTGGTTTGGATACACTCATGTCCAAGCAAATATGAAATTTGAGCTATGTTCATTCCATTTTCAAGCCAATGTGAAGCCTTGGCATGTCTGAATTGATGGGCATGTAAATTCAATGGTACATCTTCACAAGTTTCATGAGCTATTGAGGCATATTTTTTCAGCATTTTGTTCACATTTTCGGCAGACATAGGAGCATATACCCCTTTGCTTTTTGAATAAAAGATTAGTGCATCCATATCATTATATTTCGGATGGTATTTCTTGAGGTATCTCTTTAAACATTGCACAGGTTGAGACAAAAGGGGAAGTGGGCGTTTCTTTCTCCCTTTTCCTATGACAATCATGTGGGGTTTAGAGCAATCCATGATGATATTACTAATCTTCAATGTAAGGAGTTCATTAACACGTATAGCTGTAGAGTACAAAAGTAGCATCAATGTGAAATCACGAAAGCCTGTTGCCGTTCTTTGATTTGGGACAGACAATATGGCTTTAACAGCCTTTTTGCTTAAGCCAATAACTTTTCTTTTAGGAGTTTTCTCATTAGGAATGTTCTCAGCTTGTAGAAATACGGCCATATAAGTCATATCTCTGTCCGCTACATATTTCAAGAAGGCACGTAAGGCTGACAACCTTACATTGCATGTTGCAGGGGTACAATTCCTATCGCTTTTCATCCAAGTAATCCATTCCATGATATATTTCCTACAGAAGCACTCTGCATTCAATGTTTCCGGTAAAATGCCTTTCACTTTCTTAAGAAACTCAGCATAGAGTGTCACTGAAATTTTATAGTTTCTTTTCGTATGAGGGCTACAAGCTTTTATTGAGGGCACATAGTACTCAAGCCACTCATGTAAATAACTAGCAATCTGTATTGCTTGTAAGTTAATCTTCTTTTTCATCTGTTTCTAATATTAATGATTGTTCTATTTCACTATCGGTATATGCTATTATATCAGAAATCGCAGGGGTCAAAGAATAGTAAGCCAATGTGCTTTCTATTTGTCTGTGTCCCATGCTCTTGCTTAGAGCTAATAACTTGTCGTGTACTGCAAATCCTTGGTGCGTCCAGCTGTTTATGTTCTCTATGGCGTAGTTATGCCTTAGTTCGTATGGAATTGCGTGGGATGAATTGCAGCTTTGCCACAGTGCCCTGAAGTGGTACGTTACCCATACAGGAGGGTGCGGTTTGTCATCCGGTGTCGGGAAAAACACCCTGCGGTTCGGAATCAGTCCATCTATTTTTCCGTCATAAGTACGCATCAGGGGCAACATTGTGTCATGGAGGACTACATAATGTTGGTCATACCCTTTGCCGCGCTTGATGGATACCACGCCGTTTTCAAGGTTTACGTCATCGCGTTCCAGTAGGACGGCCTCGGTTGTCCTTATTCCTGAACTGTACAGTAAACGGAAGAACACCGGCAGTGTCATGCGCTGGATAGCCGCAAGTCTGCCACGCCTTAGCTTTATGTTGTCGCAAGCGTCAAAGAAGCGTTTCAATTCATCGTGTGTAAAAGGATGCGGCATATAAGTTCTCGGTACAGACCTTGGCACTTGCGGCAAGTCTATTTTCGTCATTCCACGCTTGTTCATGTACTTGATGAAGTCCAAAACAGGATAGACACGTGACACGCAAGAGTTTGTGCATTCAGTTGGACGTTGCCTGCACCATCTGTCCACGATTTCTTGAGTAAGTTCGGTTTGTCCAGGATATTCCCTTACGCAAAAATGATCAAACTGTATTATGTTCTTGATATAGCTATAACTGTAACGCCCGGAAGCTTTGCGGTATTTTATATATCCTTCTATAGCGTTGGATAGGAATGAAATTGTCTTCATACGTCAAACACCCCCTTTCTTATGGGAAAGTGTTCTATGCTCAATGAACATTCCTTCAGCCTCTTGAATTCCGCACTAAGGTAACGGTCAAGAGAATCAGGGGACGCATGACCGAGGGTGGCACTTATGACAGGTTGCTGCACACCACCTTGTAACAGAGTTGTCGCCACATTGTGGCGGAACAGGTGCAGGCTCTTTCTCTCATTTTTACCTTGTCTTATTCCTGCTTTGCACATGACTTTTGAGCATATGGCATCGAGATTGCTTGTATGAAGCCTTCTGTATGGCACGTGTATTGTAAGAAAAACATATGGTTCCGAACTTCGGGGACGTTCTTTGAGCAGGTAATCAAATACAGCGTTTCCTACCACGGCACGGAGTGGCAATGTCACTGGCTGTCCAGTCTTTACCTGAGTGATTTTTATCAGGTCGTGTTCCCAATCGAAACTGTTAAGCGTGAGTGCAGAGATATCACACCCACGCAATCCCGTATACATGGCCAAGGTTATGATGGCTTTGTCCTGTAGGGATATTGTGCCATCATGTTCTAAAGTATGCCTGATGGCAGTAAGCTCTTGCTCCGTAAGGTATTGAATGTTCTTCCGCATGTTGGGTATGGCCGGCAGATATGCGATTATACGTTCAACGGATTTGCCATAGTGGGGCAAACAGGCTTTCAGTCCATATTCCACCGAATATTTGAGTGAATGGCCCATATTCGGTTTTCCGTCCTTGGAAAACACTTCCAATACCGCATTTTCTGTTATTGACTCTAATGAGTACACCCCCATTTCCTGTAGCCGGAAGAAGAACGAAGATAGTGCATACTTCACGTTTGTTGAAAATTTGCAACATCTGCCTACCATATTGAAAGCCATATCTGTTACATCCTTATATTCTCCGCTGAGCAACTCGTAGTGGTGCGGTTTGCTGTAGTGTTTACGACCATCGGGTAATAATCCATTCTCGATATATTGGCAGATTATACGTAACAGGCGTACCTTGTTCCTATAAGTATACTTGTTGGACCACAATTCTTTTAGTGTCGGTTCAACGTCGGAGAGACTCTGCCATTTGTAATGGTTAGCATTTCTTGATAGCCACTCAGCCATTTTCTTCACATAGTCTATGTACATAGCTGAATAACCGGTGTCTTGTAAATAAGAAACAAGACCATTGACTTTTTCATTTAGATTAAATATGTCCATAATCGCATCTTGTTTGAAAGTTATTACAATTATAGACGTAATATAATCAGAACTGTTTACGTCATAAAATAAATGATTACTAAATAATTAAGTGATTTAATAAGAAACTCATAAAAGTTCTGATAATAATGCTCATCCATCACTTGTGCATGACAGATGATTTGATAGCATATAAAACCTATAAAGAGTACTAAAGCTTTCTTCATACGATGTTTGTTTTCTACCTTTTGTTTTGAGTTATCAAATGTAGGCAAAAATACTGCCTAAAGATAGAAAATATGTCCCAATGAATAAAAGAATAGTCTTATTTTTCTATTCGGATACGTGCATCGACCGCTATAACAGCCTTCTCAGTGGCCAGAAGCGGGTTTATATCCATTTCTTTTATTTCTGTTGCAAACCGGAGTAAAGTAGATAAACGAACAATAATTTCAGCAAATTTATCCTCATTCACTCCCTTTTGTCCGCGTGTTCCCTGAATAATTTTATAGGCACGCAATGAATGGATCATTGAATAAGCCTCTTCATAAGAAAGAGGTGCCAGACCGGAAGATACATCTTTCAATACCTCCACAAAGATACCGCCCAAACCGCAAAGCACCACGTGTCCGAACTTCTCTTCATATTTTGCACCAATAAACAGTTCTGTTCCTTTAAGCATAGGCTGAACCATAATCGCTTTCGCATCGGGAATCTGCATCATGCGGTCAAATTCGAGAGCCAGATGCTGCTCACCTTTAATATTCAGCACCACTCCACCTACATCTGATTTATGCACCGGCCCCACCACCTTAGCTACTACCGGAAATCCGCATCGCCGGGCAAAATCCACGACCTCTTCTTTCTTATTGGAAACAAATTCATCAACCAATGGAATACCGGCTGCATGCAGCAAAGCCTGTACATAATGAGGTTCAATATAACCATTTTCCGGGATAGAATCAATGATACGACGGATTCTCGGCACATCGACTCCAAACAGTTCAATCTCAGGAACCGCCGGTCTCGGAGCGTTGACAATACGGGAAAGAGCTGTTCCTAAAGTCACTTCATCGGAAAAGTTCACGTGTCCTTTGGCAAGAAATGCCGCCACTTCCGCTCCGGCTGTATTGATGGAAGGGAGAACCGGGAATATAGGCTTGCAGCAGGTCTGCATCTTTTCATGAAGGACATCATACATTTCAAACATAGTCACCAGTCCGGGAGTACCAAAAATGGCCATAATAGCATCTACATTCTCTAATTTCTCTTCGCAATAGTCAATGCAAATACGTAAATGATCCGGTGTGCCGGTGGCTAAAATATCAATAGGGTTTCCTACGGAAGCTCCGGGAAAGAGTTGTGCTTTCAGTTCTTCCGCCAGTTCGCCTTCCAGTTTAGGTACATTCAGGCCTCCCTTACTCAGAGCATCCGTCAGCATCACTCCCGGACCTCCGGCATGTGTGATAATGGCAAAGTTCTTTCCTTTCAATTCGGGAAGGGTGAATACACAGCCCACGGTAGTCAATTCTTCACGAGAGAAACAACGCACAATCCCAGCCTTACGAAACAGTGCTTCTACAGCCGAATCGGAACTGGCAATCGCCCCGGTATGAGAAGAAGCAGCACGGCTTCCGCTTTCTGAGCTACCTGCTTTTATCGCTGCAATCTTACAGCCTTTCCTTATCAATGAAGAAGCATGGAAGAGCAATCTGTCCGGATTATGAATACTTTCGATATAGAGTAGCTTGATACGGGAATCTTTCTCCGGATCAAAGTTCTCGTCCATAAATTGCAAGACATCTTCTACACCGATCTGTTTGGCATTACCTACCGACCAGACAGAATTAAATTGCAATCCTTTCGTCACCGCACTTTCCAGAATAAACACCGCTGTTGCACCGGAACTGGAGATTAGATCAACTCCTTTCAGGTTCAGGTTAGGGATAGGTTGGCTGAACACGCTATGATGCCAGGTATTCATCAAACCGATACAATTAGGTCCAATCAGCGAAGCGCCGTATTTATTCACAGTTTCCAGGATACGTTCTTCCAATAGCGCCCCTTCATGCGTTTCTTCTCCAAATCCGGCAGAGAGTATGATAAACGCCCGAGTTTGTTTTGTACTAGCCAATGTTTCCACAATATCGGGACACAGTCCGGCAGGCACAGCCAATACTGCCAAATCCGTATCAGGAAGATCTTTCACATCTGCAAAGGCGGGAACTCCTTGTACTTCCTTCTCCTTCGGGTTTACCGCCCGAAGTTCTCCCTGATAACCTCCGTTTATCAAATTCTTTAATATTGCGCCACCCGGCTTATGCACATTATTCGATGCCCCTACTACGACAATGCTTTCAGGACGAAGCAACTGGGTTGTTATCATATCATGCTTTGGTTTTCGTTTAACTTAGGTACAAATATATTCTTTCTTACGAGAAAAAAGAAAGAAAAAGGGGAGAAATATAGATGGAAATAGATGATAAAAGAGGAAATGAGCAAGAAATTATATAGATTATACTGACTTATTGAAATGCAAAGCTATAATCTTACCATGTAATTCTTATCATTAGAACAGAATATTACTTTATGCAGAAAAAATGGACATAAAACTCATACAGAATCAAAAATATACAAGATGAGTCCGGAGTATATTGGAAAACTTGAAGGATAAGCAAGTTGCATAATCCATATTCACACAAAACAGACTTTAAATCATTCGATTCAACATCAAAAAGGCAAAATTCCTAATTTCAGGAGCAGATTATTGCAAATGTAAATTCAAATAGAAACAACTCACATGTTACCTATTCGACAGCAACCAGCACAAAACAAGTATTCTAAATGCCCTTTTGTCCTTTCGTTTAAAAGCAAGAAAGTACTTCTCACTGACCAATAAACCGTTTCTTTAAAAGGAACGAAGTCTTCCTTTAAAAGCAATGATTCATGATTCTATCAACAATCATGAATATTCACTCATTTGTATTCAAGAAAGATTACTTATTCCGCATATTCATACAGTATTTTATACGTCACTTCTTTTATTAGAATACAATTTAGATACTCCTAATCTGTTTCAATCTTAAAAATAGAACATAATAG
>OJLA01001972.1_pt1 | contig 12816 bp, 11 predicted proteins | sample 1596611 | NCBI WGS metagenome assembly OJLA01 (sample SAMEA4350168, study PRJEB24818) | metagenome | biome: human; feature: gut; material: faeces | place: Denmark | collected 2013-09
AATGAATATCGTTCTAATCTATACACTTTCCAGTCCATCAACAAATAATTAAAATATCTTTCATTTACATTTAAATGTGTTGTAGTAATTATTCTAGGTTCTATTTCACTATCAATATCACAAGGATTAACTACACTACCATTCGGTTTAAATCTTTCAATTGAATCATAACCTAACATTGTCACACAAATATCTTTAAAATATTGCATCAAAACAAATTTGACATATCTTTCATAATTTTCATTTGTAGGATCTTCTTTTCCTGTTAATTTCTCAAAAAGATCTTTATTGACTACTTCTACTTTTTTATTAATTGCTTTAAAGAAATCTTTATTTTGGTATGCATTTTTAAAAAATATAATTAAATCTTTTTTAAAAACATCATATTCATTTGAACGATTCATTTTAGAAAGTATATCATGATAAAAACCATCTAAATATTTCAAAAATGCTGTATAACCCAAATCATTAAGACCAGAACCATCAAACTTAAACCTTATCCCTCTTTGTATAATCTCTCCAGTATCTTCTAGTACATTACCCTCAAATATATATGGATACTCTTCCAAGAAAGATTGTAAATTTTTTATGTTAGTATTTTTAACAACAAAACTAAAAAATCCAATAAAAAATGCCGCTAAAGGATTTCCCCAAGAAACATGTCCTCCTAATGATTCTTTAATAGAATTATCATAATCAATAAGTGTACCATTAGGTGAGATATATCCTATAAAAGGTTTATTAGTAGTAGTCTCTCTATTTTTAATTTCATCTCCAAAGTACGTAACTGCCATAATATCACCTATCTTTTCTTAGTGTAAGTGTATACCTTATCGATATCATTTACTTTTTTTGCATAAAGCCCCATTTTATCATACTTATCAGTGTCACCTTCAAATCCACCAAAAGAATAGAAAAGCATTTTTCCATCATCTTCAAGAAAAGGACTCATTCTTCTAATAAGTTTAGGCATCTCTTTTTTAGATATTAAAGAATATATAGAAGAAAAATTTATTTCAGAGAATTTTCCATCTACTGATTTATTTAAATTAATTGCTTCAATTCTATGAAAAGGAATATCTATTCCACTTTTTAAAATTGACTGAAGTTTATCATAATTTTTTCCTTCAAAATAATTATTAAAATGTCTTACTCCATAAGGAACCTTATAAAGAAAAGAACCATAATTTTTAAGGAATTTGCTTTCTTTATAATAATACCAAAAATTATAAGACTCTCTAGATAAAGGAAGTTCATCTAAATGTTCTAAAGCATATGTTAATAAAGAATCAGCATTTTCTAAAAATTCGTTATATTGAAACTTCTCAATACAAGCTCGTTTTAATTCAAAATAATATCTTGTAAATGCGTTAATATCAAAAGACTCGATATTTTCAGCTCCATTTACTATATAGTTAAAGACATGATCACCAGAAGATAAAACAGTTAATATTCTATCATTTCCATCATAAGAACCAATTGAATCTTTAATATTTTCAGTAGCATACTCATAAACTCTATCATACATAGAAAAAGATGATGTAGAAGTATGATCAACATTTACAAACTTTAAAGCATCTCTTTCTCTAATATACTTATCAACTTCTTTAACTATTAAAAGAACCTCTTCATCACTAAACTTATTTCCAACAATTCTTCTAACTGTCAAAATAGGATTACTTTGAAAAGCTAATAATTTTTTCTTATTATTTATAATCGTTTTTATCACAGAATCCATAATTACCCCCAAAATTAAACGATATTATACCACAAAACACATAAAAAATCACTATTTTTTTTTAAAATAAAAAGTATTCTAGAAATAATCTAAAATACTTATTAAAGACCTAATAACAAATTATTTTCCAAATATTCCAGTAACTTTTCCTAATAAATCTTTTCCTTGATCTGCAGCAAGTTTTGCTTTAACTCCATCAATTACTCCATTTATCTGATCATCTGGAAGATCTACTCCTATAACTCCTTCAACAGCACTTACAGGATTTTTAGTAAAGCTTTCCATAAATTTTGGATCATCTTTTACTTTTTTTACTATTTCTTCAATTTTCTCTTTCATCTTTAATTCCTTTCATTTTATAAATTACATATATTATTTTAAAATATCAATAAACAATTGTCTATCATTAAAATAACTAAATTTATATCTACTATGTTTATATACACAATTAAAGTTTATATAATTAAACAAAGAGAAAAAAATTTACTTTTCTTTAGAAATTATATAGGCTATTTTTTTAAAGTATATACTTTTTGTTTGTTACTTAATGTTATCTCTTCAAAATTAGATTCTATTGCATAAGTTGGTCTTCCATAACCATAAAGAATTATTCTTCCGTCATTAGTTAAATGTTCTTGAATTTTTGGTACTAATTTATCTATAACTTCTTTAGGCTTAGGTACATAATCAAAAACATTTGACAAATTAATTTCACTATATTTACCATTCATGTTATTAGGTAAATCAACAACATTACATAAATGAAAAGGAACACTAAAACCATTTAATAGTATAGATTTAAGCTTATCATAGTTTTCTTTTTCAAAATAAATATTATAGGCTTTTCTTTTTTGTCTAATCATACCTCCAGATCTAGATAAAATATACATTTGGTCATCAGCATTTAATATACAATACTTCCAAAATAAATATGTGTCTCTATCTAAATAATTACGATATAAATCAAGATCTTTTAAAGTTAAATCAAATGATACTCTGTTAGATAAATTATTATATTCTTCACATGAAAGTGTCATTATTTCAGCACACTTTAATTTAAAAAAGTAATTAGTTACTTTATTAATATCAAAAGTTTCAATATTAGATGCTCCCTTTAGTAAATAATTAAACACATGATCACCTGATGATAAAATAGTTAATATTCTATCATTATCTGTGTAATTTCCCAAAGCTTCTCTTAAATTTTCGGTAGTAAACTCATAAAATGATGAATATTTATGAAATTTCATTTTTCTATTATATACACCATCAAGAAATTTTTTTGCATCAACTATACCAATATCTTCTTCTTTTTTCCACCTGAAAAACATTTTAACCCCCTATTTGTTTTATTTTGCTTTTAAATAACTTTCTTACTCTTGGATAATCATAAGTATCTATATTATCCTTTTCAACTATTTCGTCAACATCAAACGCATTTTCACCAAGCATCTTAACAAATTTTTTAAGCTCTTCAGAACTCATATTTTCTATATAAAATAATGCTGCATCAAATGAAGAAAAATCTCTAACGTTTACACATAGATTCTCTTTAATTTCGTCATCAGTATAAAATTCACGATTTGAGTAGTAATCATTTAAAAAAATTAAATGTCTTTTTGCAGTAATAAGCATTTCTTTTAGGTTATTAGCTTCAAATAATTCATTATAATTTCTATAATTATCTTTAAAAAATAAATACTGATATAAAAAGCCTAACAACCCTCCATTTATAGGATCCTCTTCTCTAGTAAGCGCAATAGAATCTCCTAGGATTCTAACAAGTTCTGCTCTATACACATCTCTTGCTAAAAAAGTTGGATAAACTACTTTTATTCTATCTTCTCCAAAATCACAGATTGTACTTTGACGAAAAGGATTATTCTTTACGATTAACTTTCTATTTTTTAGTTTTTCTTTAGCTTTTTCTGTCATAAAATCAAAGTTTAAATCTAATAATTCAAAAACTTTTTTCCATGAAACTTTATTTGTTAAAACAAGGTCTGTTTTAAGTCCATTAAAAATATCATCGAATTTACTATCTAGTTCACGTGCAAGTTTAAGTGTGTCAATTTGTCTTTCATATAATTTATCCATAATATCACCTGAGTAACTATTATAATCTATTTAAAAAAAAAATAAAGCTTATATTTCTATAAGCTTCATATATTATTTATCTCTTAAAACTGCATTATGTTTCTTTGTAACTTCTTCAATAATTTTATTAAATACTTGCATTACTTCTTCATCACTAAGAGTTCTAGTCATATCTCCAAATGTTAATGAGTAAGCGATTGATTTTTCAGTTGGTTTTAAATTGTTTCCTTTATATAAATCGAATACTTCTATATTAGTAAGAAGCTTTCCTGCTTTACGTCTTATAGTATCAACTATTTCGTATGATGTTACCTTATCATCAACAATAAATGCTAAGTCTTTAGTAATTGTTGGATACTTAGAAATCTCTTTAAATTTAATAGGACGAGTTTTCTTAGCTATTATTTTATTCATACTAAGTTCCATAACATAAATATCATCTTTTGAAACGCTAGGATGAACTCTTCCCATATATCCAACTGGTTCTTTATCAAGAGTAACTACACATGATATACCAGGATGCATTCCATCAATTGTTTCAACTTGTAATTGATATCTATTATTAAATCCTAGATAATCAAATAAGTTTTCCATAATTCCTTTTAACAAATAAAAGTCTACTTTTGTACCTTCTTTATTCCATGTATTAGAAATATAAGATCCTTTCATTAAAACAGATATCTTAGTTTCTTCAACATCTTTATCGTAGTATGTATTAGCAATTTCATAGATTAATACATCTTTAACACCACGAGCTTTGTTATATTCATAAGTTTTTAATAATGATGGTATAAGTGTTTGTCTTATTACCTTCTTATCATTACTCATAGGTCTTAAAAGTTCAATACTATTATGTCTATCATACTTAAATAAGTTATTTTCTTCATCACTTATTAAAGTATATGTTCTACATTCATTAAGTCCTAAACTTCTAAGTCTATTAGAAATTAATTTTCTATATTTAACATTTCCAATATAGCTTCCATTTTTTGTTTCAGATTTAGGTAAAATAGATGGAATCTTATCAAATCCATAAAGTCTTCCTATTTCCTCGATTAAATCTTGTTTGTGTGGCTCAACATCAAGTCTTCTATTTGGTATAGTAACAGTATAAGTTGTACCATCTTTTTTATAATCAAATCCTAAGTTATTAAGACTTCTTTCTACATCTTCACAAGTAATATCAATTCCTAAAACAGTGTTAACCTCATCTAAAGTAACTGAAGCAACTTTTTCTTTTTTATCGATATTATCGTAAACAACGGTATCGCTTAATACTTTACCATCAGCGTACTTTTCAAGTAAATGACAAGCTCTTTCAATTGCATAATTACAATTTTCCCAGTTTAGTCCACGCTCGTATCTTAATGATGCTTCACTTCTTAAATCAAGTCTTAATGAAGTATAACGAACATTGTATGGATTAAATATTGCACTTTCTATTAATACATCTTTAGTAGTTTCATCAACATCAGTGTTTTCTCCACCCATAACACCAGCAATACAAACAGGTTTATTTCCATCTGTAATTACAATATCTTCACTAGTTAAAGTTCTTTCTTTCTTATCAAGAGTCTTAATAAGTTCATTATCTCCTGCCATACGAACCTTTATTTTGTCACCTAATTTATCTTTATCGAAGAAGTGTAAAGGTTGTCCAAACTCTAACATAACATAGTTTGAAATATCAACTACATTGTTAATAGGTCTCATTCCTGCAGCAATAAGTCTATGCTTAATGAAATCTGGAGACTCTTTAATTTTAACTCCTGTAACCATTTTAGCATTGTACATCATGCAATTTGGAGTATCAATTTCTAAAGAAAAATGTTTTTTAACAGAATCTTTAATAGGACTTGTAGACATATCAGGTAAAGTAACTTTCTTACCTAACACACTAGCAACTTCATAAGCAAAACCAATATGATTAGTACAATCAATATTACGATTTGGATTTAAGTCAAGTTCATAAATTGTATCATCAAGTCCCATATCTTTAATAGGATCACTTCCAACTTCATAACTATCTGGAAGAATATGAATTCCTTTAGAGTAATTCTCTTCAGTTTTTTCTTCAAGACCTAATTCAAATAAAGCACAAATCATTCCATTTGATTCAACTCCACGAATTTTACTTGCTTTAATTTCGAAATCACCAGGTAAAACAGCACCAGGAAGAGCTACTATTACTTTAATTCCTTTTTGCACATTAGAAGCTCCACATACTATTTGAACAGTATCGCTACCAATATCTACTTTACAAACGTGTAAGTGATCAGAATCAGGATGCATATCGCATTCTAAAACTTTTCCTACTACTAAATTATTTAACTCGTTACATGTAACTTTTTCAACATTAACACCAGCATCAGTAACTTTTCTAGCTAAATCTTTTAAATCAACTCCATCAAGATTAACGTACTCTTTTACCCAATTCATACTAATAGCCATTTTAGTCACTCTCCTTTCTGTCAAATGTTTCTTTATGTCTTAAATCATTTGTATAAAATGTTCTAACATCAGTAATTCCATATTTTAACATAGCAAGACGTTCAGCCCCAAATCCAAAGGCAAATCCACTCCATTTTGTTGAATCATATCCACAGTTATCAAGTACATTATGGTGAACAATTCCAGCACCACCTACTGTGATCCAACCAGTACCCTTACAAATACTACATCCTTTTCCGCCACAGTTAAAGCAAGATATATCCATTTCAACAGATGGTTCAGTAAATGGATAGAAACTAGGACGGAATCTTGTTTCACGATCATTTCCAAACAAATGTTTAGCTAAAACATCAAAAGTAGCCTTTAAATTAGCAAGTGAAACATCTTTATCAACTAGTAATCCTTCTATTTGAGTAAACTGATGAGAATGTGTTGCATCATCATCATCTCTCCTATAAGTCTTACCAGGACAAATAATTCTAATTGGAGTCTTCTCTTTGTTTTCTAACATTGTTCTAATTTGAACAGGAGAAGTTTGACTTCTTAAAAGAGTTGTATCTCCTTCTGTGTAGAATGTATCTTGCGCATCTCTTGCAGGATGTCCCTTAGGTAAATTCAAAAGTTCAAAGTTATATAAATCCTTCTCAACTTCAGGTCCTTCAACAACATCATATCCCATAGAAATCATTAGTTCTTCAACATCTTCAATTAACTTCTCAAGAATATTTGCTCCACCAACACTTACTTTTGTACTAGGAAGAGTTATATCAATCTTTTCACTTTCAAGTTTTTTATTTAATTCATCTTCTTTTAACTTTAGAAGAAGAGCATCAATTTTTTCAGTTACTTCCTTTTTTAACTCATTAGAAAGTCTTCCAACTTCTTTTTTTTCTTCAATTGATAAGCTTGCCATATCTTTAGTAAGTTCAGTAACTAGCCCCTTCTTACCTAAATATTTAACTTTTAATTCACTTAAACTTTGAATATCTTCAATAGATTCTAAGTCTTTATTAAGGTTTTCTTTAATCTCATTAACTTTTTCTAAAGTACTCATAATATCTCTCCTTTCAAAATAAAAAGAGCACTTCATCCAAAGGACGAAATGCTCGTGGTACCACCTTATTTTAGTAAATAACTTACTCTTTAAATTCTTTAACGTGAATTACTCGTTTACTATTAATAAAAGCCTATAGGACGAATTCATAAAGTATTTATTTGTTGTCTTCCACCTAACACAACTCTCTAGAAATAAATTATCTTTATTACTACTTCCTAATCACAGCCATCAATATGACTATAATTATAGCACAAGTTTTTTCTTTTGCAATAACGAAATTAAAAACTATTTTTTCTTGCTCTAATTACCTTTTTTAACTCATTTCCCTCTTCTAATTTAGAAGTATTTTGAGTTATATATACTTCAGTTCTTTTAGGATAAAATGATTCTTGTTCAACTTCTCTTACCACTTCAACTGGATCTATTCTATTATCATTTATTTTATCAATAAGTTGAAGTGAAGTCTCTAAAGATATTAAAGTTCTACGTATTTTTTCAACTGCCTTTTCATATTCTTCAATTGAAATTTTACCTTGAAGAAATAACTGTCTCGCATTCAAAAATTCATTGATATCATCAATTTTTCCTTTAAAGTTAATATCAATAAAGACATCTTTAGCCTTCTTTTTATCAAAGCTAGTTCTATAAAAGTATAAATACTGATATATTAAACCCAAAACATCACTATAATCACTACTAGAATTACTTGAAATTAGGTTTCCACATACTTTTACAAACTCTGGTTTATAAATAGCTCTTGCTGAAAACGTTGGAAAACCAACTTCTATTTTTTTATTACTATCACCACTACTTACCCATTTACCATATATTTTCTGGTTAAATGGATTCTTTTTTAAAACGATATCATGACTTCCTAAAATATAAGGCGTGATACCTCCAACATATTCTTTTATAATATTATATGAAGAAAAAACTGTTGGCCATGTTGTTCTTTCTATAGTTCTTTTTTTATAATCTTCTAGAAATGTTCTAAAAGTGTTTTCATCTTCTTTTAAATCTTTAGCTACTTTAAAAATAGCATCCCCTTTTTCTTTTATTTCATGTTCTTTATAATAATCATATCCAATACTTGTCATTTTTTTACCCCCTATTATTTTTTCTTTTATCTATTGTTTTCCTAAAACTATGATAGTTATATGTGTTAATTCCAATATCTCTAACCATATCCTCAATGCATTCTGGATTTTCTCCCATTTCTTTAATGAATTGTAGAACGCCTTCTTTATCTAGAGACATTTTATCAATCAATTGAAGTGCTGCATCAAATGATGAATATGACTGAACAATTGAAAAAAGTTTCCTACAGTAATCATAAACACTGATATGATCTTCTTTTCCATTATACTTTTCTTTAGCAGCAAATAATTTACAAGCTTTTCTTAGTTTTCCAGCCATATTAAGATCTTCAAAAGTTTTTCTTGCATCTTTATCTGTTTCCATCAAATATAAGTACTGATACATTAATCCTAACAGTTCATTATATTGATTACTAAAATATTGGTCACCTGAAATAACACATCCATATAGTTTTATTACTTCTAATTTATATTCTTCCCTTGCAGAAAGACTTGGAAATACAATAAAGGAATTGTCTCTAGAAACTGAATAAAAAACATTTCTCAAAAAGAAAATTTTATCAAATTCTATTTTAGTATTTTGAAGTATATCTTTTGCATTAAAACCCATATACTCTTCTATTGCATCACGCACTTTATCTATCGAGTCCCAAGTTGTTTTTTCTTTTCTTCTTTTTGCCAAATCTTGATCAAATTTTTCAAATAATTCCTTGTTTCTTAGAATTTCTTCTGACATATAAGTAGTATCATACTCTCTATGATAAGCTCTTTCATATCCTTTATTATTCATAACCAGTTTCCATTTATAAAATTTTATTTACTTTAAATTTTTATTTTTTTCTTCTATCTATTGTTTTTCTAAGGTTGTAATAATTATATGTATTGATTCCATTATCCTTAACCATTTCTTCGATGTATTCAGGGTTTTCTCCCATTTCTTTAATGAATTGTAAAACACCTTCTTTATCTAGAGCCATTCTATCAATTAATTGAAGTGCTGCATCAAATGATGAATATGACTGTACTGCAGTAAAAAGTGAACTACAATAATAACCTTCAGAGTCCTTTTTTTCTCCAAACAATTCTTTATCTTTAAGAAAATCACGAGCTTGTTTTAGTTTTCCTGCCATATTAAGGTCTTCAAAAGTTTTTCTAGCATCCTTATCTGTTTCCAACAAATATAAGTATTGATACATTAATCCTAAAAGATCATTATACTCATTTCCATATCCTTGATCACCTGAAACAGTACAACCACATAATTTTGCTACTTCTGGTTTATACTCTTCTCTTGCACTATAAGTTGGAAATAACATTTCAGATTTTGAACGTAATACATAATAACTAATATTTCTTAAAAGTACGTTTCTATCGAATTTTATATTAGCATTTTTAAGTACATCTTTAGCTCTATCTCCCATATACTTATCTATTACATCACTAGCATTATATATTGATTCCCATGTTGTTTTTTCTTTTCTTCTTTTTGCCAAATCACGATCAAATTGTTTAAATAATTCTTTGTTTCTTAGAATTTCTTCTGACATCATAGTAGTATCAAACTCTCTATGATATGATCTTGTATATCCTGTAGTATTCATAATATTTCCCCCTTTTTATTACATACCAACCTTGTTAGTGACATATTATACCACAAAAACGTTATAAAATCAAGAAAAATAGAAATACATGTAACTAATGGTATTTAAAATTGATTATTATAAAAATCATTTATATTTATTTAGTTTATCATCATTTTTTAATTTTCTTAAAGCTCTTCTTTTAACATTTTCTATATCGTTTTCTTTTAATCCAAGACATTTTGAAATTTCAGCATAGGTTAATCCTCGAAAACCCTCCACATCATATGATAACTGCATCACTTTGCGTTCTAGACTGCTTAATTTATCAAGCGCGTCGATATAGTCATCCATAAATTGTTTAGATGATATATCTTTTACATAATCTACATCACATAAATCATTTCTTTTCATATACAAAATAGTAGCAGGTGATTCTGGTATTTCTTTATCATCATAGTTAAAACTTAATTCTTTCACTTTATTTCCATATCTATCATATTTAGAGTTTATGTTGTGAACATAAGTATATACATCTCGATAGGATAAGTGTTCCCATCTAGCAACATTCTTAATAACATTTCTTTCTATGCATTTAGATACATAGAATTCAAAAACAGGTTCTTCAGAGTGAACAACATATTTTACACATTTTATAAGAGCCTCTAAGCATAAATAGTATATTTTTTCTTGTGATATTTTCCCATTAAACAAATGATACCATTTTCTAGTTGCATTAAATACCATATACATAGATCCCTCAACAACAATTTTTTGTGCATTACTACTTAAATGTTTTTTATTTGGAAAGCTATATATTTTTTTTAATTCTTCTTCTTTTTTTAAAAGTTCATTATCTTCGAAAATTGTAGCTAATATTCTTTCTTCAGGCGTCATTATACAAGTATTTTTTCTATATTGATCAATTTCTTCTTTATAATTACTCCAAGTAGCACCCTCTTTACGAAATATTTCGATAATTTCCTCTTCACTTAACGAAAATGAGTGCTCTTTCCAGTCGTTTTCAATTGTATCCAAATCAAACATATATTCACCTCATTAATTGTCGATTATAATAACATAAAGTAAATAAAAATACAATTTTAGAACACCTCTAATAATCAAGTTAAAGAAAAAAGAGTATTTCAGAACATTCTAAAATACCCTTAAATATACATATAAAATTTATAATTTAATTATTGTGATTACTTTTCTTAACTTTTTTTATTCTTTCTAATACTTCTTTAATATCTTTTTCTTTACCTACTCCACAAGGTTCGTAGTAAACGTGTCCTCTAAGTTTTTTTGGAAGGCACTCCATATTAGTTATTTTATCTTCAAAGTCATGAGCATACTTATATCCTTTACCATTTCCTAAAGAAGAATCAAGTTTAGTAACTGCATTTCTAAGGTGAAGTGGAACTCCTTCATTCATTGTATTAACTGCATCTTCTCTTGCTTTACTGTATGCAGTATACAAAGAATTAGATTTAGGAGATACACTTAAGTACACAACTGCTTGTGCAAGATTAACGTTACACTCAGGTACTCCAATATAGTGTGATGCTTCATATGAAGATACTGCAATAGAAAGTGCAGAAGGATTAGCAAGCCCAACGTCTTCAGATGCAAATCTAATTAAACGTCTTGCAATATATAATGGGTCTTCCCCTCCTTCTAACATTCGAGCAAGATAATATAACGCTGCATCAGGATCACTATTTCTCATTGATTTATGCAAAGCAGATATAAGGTTATAATGATTTTCTCCATTCTTATCATATAATGTCATCTTTTCATCTAATGATTTAGTAATTAACTCTTTAGTAATAGTTCTTTTACTATTTTTCTGTTTAGCAAGACTAATAACATTTTCTAAAGTATTTAAAGCTCCTCTTGCATCCCCTGAAGCAATAGAAGAAATATATTCTATACACTCATCACTAATAACGACATTTTTATAACTTTCTATTTTTTCTAAAGCATTTTTTAAAACTTTATTTAAATCTTCAACAGATAAACTTTCTAAAACATACACTTTTGTTCTTGATAAAAGGGCACTATTTACTTCAAAAGATGGATTTTCTGTAGTAGCCCCAATAAGAATAATTACCCCTTTTTCAACATAAGGCAAGAAAGCATCTTGTTGAGCCTTATTAAATCTATGAATTTCATCTACAAATAAAATTGTTTTTCTATTATTAGAATTATTAAACTTAGCAAGTTCAATTATCTCTTTTATTTCTTTAACTCCACTAGTTACTGCACTTAACTCGTAAAAAGCTGAATTAGTCTCATTAGCAATAATATGAGCAAGTGTTGTTTTACCAACTCCTGGAGGCCCCCAAAATATCATAGAAGTAACTTTATCTTCTTCAATCATCGTTCTAATTGGAGAACTTTTACCAACAAGTTTAACTTGTCCATAAAACTCATCTAATGTTTTAGGTCTCATTTTATCAGCAAGAGGTTGATATGCTAAATTATCATTAATATCAAATAAACTATTCATAATTACCCCCAAACTATCCATCGTGTTTAATAGTATCCCATTTTAAATTAGGACTAAATAAAGCTTTCAAAGCACAAATTATATAAGAAAGCAAAAATAATGGATTATAAAACAAAGAAAGTATCTTAGTCTTTCTAGATAATTTAAAATAAGACTTCTCTTTCTTTATCATAATAAAAGTAGCAATTACTAAAACTAAATAAACAAAAACAAATGTAAATAACACTTTTAATAATTGTAATTTTATTATATTTAAAACCAAAAAGATAACAATACCTATAATT
>OJLA01001975.1_pt1 | contig 12796 bp, 10 predicted proteins | sample 1596611 | NCBI WGS metagenome assembly OJLA01 (sample SAMEA4350168, study PRJEB24818) | metagenome | biome: human; feature: gut; material: faeces | place: Denmark | collected 2013-09
ATCTTATGCATCCCAGCAAAGTCACACAGCTCCTTTAGCTGTGAAAACCTTTCCGGAAGATGGTATTCCTCATCCCCCTGCATAAAGCACCGAAGTGCCTGTAACAGCTCTTTTTGTGTATTCGTCATCATACCCCTGTTTCCCGTTTCTGGTATTCTTTCTCCATCTCTTCTAGGAACACCTCTGTCTGCCGGCACAAATACTCCGGCTTCTTATAACTGCATCCGCCACCTTCCGCAATCGTAAGCGCCCCGCACATCATACACGCAAAACGCTTCTTGCAGTTCTTGCATTCAGATGGCAGCAAAATCTCATCCGTCGCCTGATAGATTGACTTCCATGCATCCGAAAAGCCAATCTCAAATGGTCTGGCTACCGGCTCATTCATCATGCCGCAAGGCGTCATTCGTCCGTCCCATGTCATCCAGAATGAAGACCGTCCCGCCATACAACCCATCTTCTCATCCGGGGTACGCTCACACTCTTCCTCACCGCCCATAAAGTCATCTCTTCCTTCATGGAGTGCCTTTAACCGAATCGCAAACTCCTCCTTAGACAGGCGGTACTTATCCGCCATCGCTCTCGCTCTTCCAGCCTCTTCTGCTGTAAAACGCACCGCATCATCCGTCACGCCGTCCTTCGCACTACGTACCGGCGGAAACATATAAGTCGCCGCATTCACCTGGATCTCCCTTCTCTTGCCAAATGCAAAAATATCCTCCATATCATCCAGATTGTACTTCGTAAAGCTCGCATTGATATTCACAAAAATGCCCGCATCGTGCATCAGATCAATCGCCTTCGTAGCTGCATCATATCCGGTCGGATGTCCACACAGCTTTTTATAAGTCTCATTTCCACCACCATAAAGTGTCACATTCACCTTCATCGGCGGATCCTTCTTTAACCACTCCACGGTCTCCTCATCAATCAATGTCGCATTCGTATTAATTGAGATGAGTAACCCCAGCTTCTTTAACTCTGTATAAATCTGTCTAAAATCTTTTCTAAGAAATGGTTCCCCGCCCGTCAGCAGCAAGAAGAGCATTCCCTCTTTTGCACAGGCTTTTCCCATCTCAATCCATTCTTCTGCTGTATACTCTCTTCCCCTTGCCCGCATCTCTGCTTCACTCATTCGAATGTAACACATCCTGCAATTCATATTGCATCTCGGTGTCAATTCAAATGTACCGGAAAGCGGCACTTTATTGTGTGCCGCCTTCTGATACAGATATTTTCTAAGCTGCGCCTGCATTGGTGCTTGTTGTTTCTTCATGAACTTATTCCCCAATCTCTTTTAATTCTCAAGTATCTGTACTCCCATAATCTGACTGCTGTCCGGATTAAAATGTGCCGCAACTGCCTCAGCTTCCTTGCCTGCACCCACATTTTCAAATGGTGTACGGTAAGTAATTCCTCCAAGATAAGCACCGCCAATCTGCATATACTTATAATATACATAAACGGTCTTAAGCTCTTTGTCCGTCTTATTCTTCAGTGTAATCTTTCCATTCTCTGTCTTTAACTCTACCTTATCCTCTTCGAGCGTCGGCTGATCCATATATCCCGTAGCCGCATTGCCATATGTATAAGTATCTTTATCTGAAAACTCCCGCTTATTGCTCTCAAGTACCAGCGTAGAAGTTCCTGCCGGAAGATTCGTCACCTTAAAACTCGCCGTCTCATTGCTATTTACCTGAAAATCAATCAGTGCAACCTGAAGCATCTGGTCAGAATTGTTCGTAATCAGCATCGCTGTTACGTTCTTTGTCGCCTCGTCACTTCCATCTTCTATAAAAGAACCGGAATAAGCACCGATGGACTCAACCGTGAGGTTCGAATCGGAAAGAACGATTTGCTCTGCTTTTTCAGTTTCCTTAGAATTATCGTTTTTGTCAGAGTCTCCTACTTTAGCTGAATAACCTTGAATCTTACTAACATCCAAAGTATCCTTTCCAGGTTTTACAATTTCATATTCGTTGGTTTCTTTTGTTTCTTTCTGTGAAGAACTCTTATTTGCCTTTAATGCAAAAAGTATTACAACTCCCACCACTATTATAGCTATTGCAACAGCAATTATAATCCCTAATTTCTTTTTCTGTTTCATAGTGCCCTCCATTTTCTCATCTTTTTATCTTTTACTATAAACTATCTTCCAATAAATTACAACCTATCCCTCAAAATCTCCTTAAACCTAGAATAGTGAGAGTGCACTCCACCCTCACTAATCTGCATTCTTTGTTTTATTGTTATCTTATAACTCTTTTAAAATTTCGTTTTTCACCGTATTTACTGCGTCCTGATCCGGGCGACAGGAGAGATGGTAAACGGGCACATTTTCAATCAAATCCTGTAATAAATCCAGAAATCGAATGACGTATTCCTGATTCCATGCATTTACTGTTGACTCGCTATACAATCTCACAAATGCATCTTTTACTCCCAACCTTTTAATTTTATTCTCTTTACCTTGATCCAAGATAACAATCGCTTTGATTGGAGCTGAGAAATTTGTATATATTTTCGATGTACCAGCATATGGAGAACCATAAACCGTAAACTCTCCTTTTTCTTTTCTAATTAAGGCCCTGTCGCCGTTTATTACTTTTGCTCCTTCATATTTTTTCCACAAATCGGCTTGCGTAGATTTTCCAGTTCCCGATGGTGCAGAAAATAATATTCCTTTGTCTTTCCAATTTATCACAGATGCATGAAGTTGAAATCCCTGATTTATTATGAAAACAAGCTCCATTGCCAACATTCCTGAAATATGGAATTCTCTTAACAATTCATCCTTGTACTCTTTTTGTAAATATATCTTAAAAAGTGAAAAATCCTTTTTACTATAAGAAAGCATCACATATTTTTTTTCTGTATGTACGCTCCAAAAAAAATATCTTTGAATCGTTTCCTTCGTCTCGTATATTTTAGACTTTCTATCATCGAACAATAACTTTCCTTCTATTTTCCAATTTTCTGGAAACATTTCTATTGTATACTGAGCATTGATTTTCTCTGCATATTCAATACGATAAATTTCCATTTCATAGAATTTTTCGATAACAAACGGAGCATTTATCTGAATAACCAAATTTGCCAATTTAAAATAATAACGATACATTCTTATCCTTTCATCAAAAAAGGAGCTATGCATTTATACATAACTCCGTTTTATCTTTATTTGCTATGACTGGAACAAAGGACTACCCTGTGTATGATAGCATATTGTGTCATTATCATCATCTGCGTTCACTATACACGAAAGCTTCTCTATAAACTGTCCTGCTTCAATCGCAGCTAATGTAAATGTATCAAGTTCTTTACTCCATTCATAATAATTAGCTGAATAACAAGTGTCTCTTAGATTTGTTTTCACTGTACATGAACCAGCAATAAACTGGTTAAGCACAAAATCTTCTATAGCAATTTCAGGTTTTCTGTATTGTTTTTTCATTTCCTATCTCCTTTCCAAATTATTCATATTCAACTACTTTTCTATCTAACCATGATAGATGTTGAATATGGCATATTGGTCAATGAGCCGTTCACTACAGCATCCACACTGTATTTTGCCTCACCTCTTTGCTTAATAACTTTAAATGTTAATTTCCACTCTTTGTTTCCATCTGCATCAATAGAACTTGTCTTTTTCGTAAAGGATGTTACAACTGCTCCTGTAGGATCTGTAACCTGTACATCTGTTGCCTCTTTTTTGGTGACAACTGTCATACTTGCATATTTTCCTCTTGTTACATTTGTAACTCCGAATTTAGCGCTCAAGACTGCCTCATCATTTCCTGTCAGAACATTTCTTCCTGCCAGATTATATCCCATCCTTGTCAGCTGGCTTGGTTTGCTCAGTGTCATATCTGCTGCACACTTGATATTTGTCAGAGATATAATATCATAATTGTTATAATCTACCGTTGTATTCAACACAATTACATCGTAGCTGTCTGCTGTCCATCCTTGTGCTTTAATTACTTCTTTCAGATTAATATCATAATACATATCTGTTGATGTGTTGATAGTATAATTTTTTACTTCCTGATATTTTGTCTCTTTTACATCATCCGGTTTTACATAAACCGTAAATGCCTTGTCTGCTACAACTGCATCTGATTCTGTACTTGTATCTGCTGATACTGATTTTGCTCCAACCTGAAGTGTCCAGTCTGCATCGCCTACAGGTGTAGAAACCTTAAATGCCACACCATTATCAATTGGCAGATACAGTTCATTATTTGGTCCTGCTTTCATGACATCTGCTAATGTTTCTGCACCTAAATATGCACCAATCTCTGGCTTCTCTGGAAGATACTGCTCTACTGCTGTTGAACCACCGTCAATCAGGAATCCATTATTTCCATCTGGCGTTACAAGATTGATTGACGGACTACTTCCTAATAACATTCCTCTCAGTTCCTGCACTTTTGTATTCTTCTCTGTCTCAAGATAAGCACTCTTGTCTGCCAGTGGATTATAGATTCGTACACCATCAATATAGATGACCGACTGTCCTGTGTAAGTTTTCAGTGCTTTCAGATATACTGTATAGGTTCCTCTTTGTTGTAATGTAGTGCTGATAACCGGTACCTGATACAGGTCACCATTACTATAGAACGTATCAACAGGAATTGATTTTACCAAATCTTTGGTTCCTGCTTTAAATACTTCAGGATTTCTGAAGTATTCTGCATCTTTCTTTCCATTGTATACATATGCGATAAGACCTGCTGTATTCTCATTTGTTCTGGATACAATGTCAAATCCGTCTCCTGTGAAAGTGAAATATGCTCCATCTCCATTATTCATTTCCGTAGCACTATTTCCACTTTCTTCCAAGTCACCATTGTAAGCCTTGTCATGTCCGTAATTTTCACTCTGGTCATTACTCTGTGAATATGTTGGGTCATTTGTTGGCTTTGAGTTTGTGTATACAATCTTTACACTGCTGTCATCTGTATTATTGGATGCATTGAAGTTATCTTCATAGTAAACAACGTTTGCCGGCATTGTCTTAATTGTACCATGTACTGTTGTACCAGTTTCTGGGTTAGTATCATCCAATTCTGTACTCACCTTAGCAATATTTGCTGTATATTTGTAATTCTCAGCCTTATCCATGAATGCAATAGGCTTGAATGTTACTGCGCTTGCTGCTTTTCCATCTTTATCAATTTCAATATTAGAGCCGCTAATTGTAGTTTGTGAATTTTCTTGTGCTGGAGTGATTTCTCCTAACTTAGCTGTTGTAGCCATAGTACCTGTAGCCTTTTCATTGTAGAATATACCACCCTGGAATAATCCGTCTCCTGTTGTTGTATCTGCAATGTTTGACTCTAAACCGTAATCGAATACATAAACCTTATTAGTTGCCTCATATGTAAGTACAGTAATTTTACCTGCAAAATTACCCTTATCAGTAGTGGTTCCCTCGTAATTTACATCATACTTTTTATTTGAAGATGTTGGTGTAAATTCACCCTTTCCATCTTTATTTACATTAGTTGTGATATCTTTATCACCTGTAATTGGAGCAGTCAGATCTGTAATAGTTACACCATCAGGTGCATAAGTAACTGTCTTTCCAGCTTCTGCATAGATTACATAATCTTTTACAGTTGTTTTTGTCTTATTTGTTACAACTGCTGCAGATGTAGTATTGGCTACAATCGTTCCTGTCAGCTTCGTACACTTTGCTGTATCCTGTACCCATGTATCGTCTGCTCCTGGCGCATCTTCAACAACCTTATAAGTAGCACCTGCTGGAATACCTGCAAATGTAACTGTGTCACCAACTTTTAATGTGAAGTGTCCATTCTCATCTGTTGTTCCATTTTGAGTACCAGTATATTCCAGTTTATATGAATCATAGTAATCGTGGCCTGTCAAATCTACCAATACTGTAAATCCAAAGGTTTCATTTTCTGGTGCATATCCTTCATATTTCTTTGCTACTGATAAGCTACCAACCTTTGGTGTATTAACAAAGTTAACATATCTGTTCACAACATCCATCTCAGACGAAGTATCATCACCCATATTAAAAGTAGCAACCGCACCTTTTCCTCCTTTTATTGCTGCTCTTGATGTAATACTGTCATAAACTCCCCATCTCGTCTTGGATGTGTCATACTGTAATTTTGTACCTTGTGGAATAGATTCTGTAATCTGGAATCCTGTTCCTGCGTAGAATGCACTACTGTTATTTTTATCTTTAGTATTAATAAAGTCACTTGCAAAATATGATGAGCTAAATGTAGCCGTACTATCTTTAGCCTCTTGTCCTGGAAATGTACGGTCATCGTAATCGTACAATGTATATCCCAAATTCTCTACATCACTATAATTTGCTTCATCTGTCTTCAGATTCTTTTTCTGAATCTTGAAATCAAAGTTATCAAGACCCTGTACTGCATTCTTTAATCCTGCATTTACGTCTGTTGTGTCAAGTGTCTTACTAAGAGTGAGACCTGATGGCAACGGGACGAAACTGTATGAAATGGACATATTGGAGTTCCACATACCACGTTCCATATAGTACATCTTTAATTCGTGTACCGTTCCAGACTTTTTCATATATTTATCTAACGTAACGGGCTCGCTACCTGATTTCTTTACCATAATATTTTCGAATTTTACTGTGGTATTTCCATTAGGTTCAGCTGGTGTTCTTCCGCCAACTGTAAGGCTATTACCCAGCTTTGCATTAGATGTACCTGTTCTAATGGTAGCCTCCTGTTTTGCAAAGTTAATTTTTCCTTCAGCTTTATTATGAGCACCACCCATATCCAATACCAATGCACCATCAATGTATACCCATACATCATCGTCACCGGTAAAGTTGAATTCCATTTCTGAACCATCCACATTTTTACCAGTTTCTGTTACAGTAAATGGAATCGTAAACTGTGTACCAAATCCATAGTTCAAATTATCCTTTGCTGATTGATCAGGATCAGTACTATTGAATGGAAAATATCCTATACTATTGTCTTTACTTGCATCATGAATCTTTAAATCATCTTTTCTTACAATTTTCTTATTATCGTAATCATAATAAACAGTATTTTTTGCTGAATCAAACGAATATGTAGATACTCCCTTATCATTTGTTGTCTTTGTAAATGGGAACTGTAAATTGTTATAAAATCGCATATATTTGCTCTGATTAGGATAAGCATCTTCATTAAAGAAAGGTACCTTTACCGGGTCACCATTTTCGTTCGTGTAAGAAGTAATCAGATTTCCATCATCTAAATTCTTTCCTACTATACCCTGCGCTACGTCCTTACTAGCTGTCTCTTTATTTGGACCAAATGCAACATTTGCGCCTTTCCAGTACCAGCTAAGATTACCATTTCCACCTGCCTGAGATGTATGTAATAAATCACCAAAGTAAAGAGGCACTGGTGCATTAACATTATCCGTGCTATCAACTCCATTCAACGCGTAACCCGGTAAATTTGAAAGCCATTGGTTCAATTTCGCATACGGAGCGTTTTTCTCTCCAGTCATATTACCCTCATTGTAAAGTGTATTTTTTGGCTGTTCCACACGTCCATTATTGAAATAATCAACTAATGTAGCATTTACATTAAAATAGGATGTAGTCTCACTTCCTGTGTTTGAATATGTAGTCCACATTCCTGTTGGAGTTACTCCTGTGTGTAATGCAAACGTATATAAGTTTTTTCCACTTTCTAAGCCCGGCCATGTACCCGCTTCATTCCATACCTGATTGGCGTCATTGGGATTTAAGCGAAGAAAATCAATATTGGTCGCAGCTGCAGTTGTCGTTCCATACCATGTAAGACCATCATCCATCTTTGTCATAACAACAATTTCCGATTGCTTATTGTTCGCACTAGTCTTAAATGCCATAACTGCATTATCTTTAATCCAAGTTGTTGCAGCATTAGGGCGTAAATAAATAGTTGTTCCCGCTGGAATCGTATCTCCTGCTGCCGCTTTTACGGGCTGTACTTGCTGCACAGGTATCACGCTAACTACCATCAAGATGGTAAGGATGATTCCGAGCAACCGTTTCTTAAATTTTTTTCTCATACTTTCCTCTCCCTTCCCTTTAAATTGAGTATGATTAATATGTTATTTCTACTGCTACGTGAAAACATAGTTTTAGCAATAGATTTATTCTAAAATATTCTAAAGTTTTTTTGATGAAAATACAATAGGTAAATCATCCCAAAAATGTTATATTTTGTATAATTTGTAGATTTTTTTATATATAATCTAAAAAATTTGATATGATTTGGTAATTTTCCTACTATACATATGAAGCCATCTTAAAAAATAAACATTGAGACTCGTTTTCTCATACACCTCTATTTCAATATCCCGGCCTCTTTAATGCGGTCCAAAAATTCCTGCACATCCGCCTTCACGGTCTCCTCATCGGCATCGTACTCATCCAAAATGCCCTTCACAATATTTTCAAATGTCGTCTCCTCCTGCAGCATCTTCCAGATAGAAACTCCCACCTCATTGACCGTTATCATTCCGTTAAAATCAAGCACCGTTTTACCGGTTGGGATAATCACATAATCTCCTGCAATTTCTCTTAATACAAATCCATCGTCTACTCTCATTTTTTCTCCTCATTCTTTCTAGGATATTTCGTCTTTCTTCCTATATAATATAGCATGTCTGCTTCGCATCATCAAGTTTGAGTTGATTTTTCAATCTCCACCACAGCCACCTCCGGCAGATTATTCACCCTCGGCAACGGCTCGTTGGCGCTTCCAAGCCCACTCGACACGAACAGATGCAGCCTCTCCTTCTCATACATGCCATGCACATACTTTGGAAAATATCCCTGGTCTCCGCCAAACACTCCCCCCGCAAATGGCACGACTACCTGTCCACCGTGGTCATGTCCGCTCACAACCAGATCCACATCCCACACCGACGCCGCATCTCCAAATATAAATGAATCCGGTCTGTGCGCCATCATGATCTTCAAACGGTCCGTATCCTGAAAATCCATCAGAAAATTCTTCACATCCTCCGGTGCCGCAGCCGCCGAATCCTTTCCATCCGCTCCAAATGCATAGGAAAACATCCCCCCAATCCGCAGCTTCGTCCCGCGAATATCCACATCTACATACTCCTTATCCAGAAAATGTGCTCCCGCCTTCTCAATCTCTGCCGGAAAATTCCAGTCCGTCTTCGCCATATAAGACTCCTCATGATTGCCAAGTGAATAGCACACCGGCGCCAGCTTACTAAGCTGCTCCACCAGCTTCACCGCAACCGTCGAATCCGCTGAATCCTGATTCACAAAATCCCCCACCATCAAAATAATATCCGGCTCCTGCTCCCGAATCTTCTCCACCAGCTTCACATTATCCTTTCCAAACTCGTGCTCATGCAGATCCGAAATCACTACCGCCCTCACCGGGTCCACAGCCTTGTCCGTCTCATACGAAAATGTCCTGACCGTCAAAACATTGTATGACAAAAAGATGCTCGCAGCCGTGATAAGTGCAATGAGGAGAATGAGTGAAATTGTTATTTTTAAAAACTTGTGTTGTTTCATGGTGATCACCTTCTTGCGTGAAACTTTATTTCAATATTTTACCACAATCAAGGCAGTTGTGCATCTGTTATAACCAATTTACTTTTACATAATCCCCCTATTTTGTAAGCGATGAAGCCCTGTCCTACTGCCAATGCCTGCAATTATCTCAACAAAAGAGGAAGCAACCTCCGAGTTCTCGCCCAAAGATTGCTTCCTCTAATTTACATTTCACTACAATATTAGCTCACAAGCCATTTTTTTACAGTTTCCTCATCAAAATCCACACATTCAGCTATATCTTCTATTGAGTGACCTTTTTTCTGAAGTTTTAAAGCAGTTACTTTTGCCTGACGAATTCTGCCTTCTTCTCGACCTTCTTCTCTGCCTAACTCTCTGCCTTCTTCTCTGCCTAACTCTCTGCCTTCTTCTCTGCCTAACTCTCTGCCTTCATTTTTCTGTTCTTCCCACGCCTTACACATATCAATCACCTCGTCTTTCTCATCTATGTCTATATCCGTTCCTGCAAACAGGTTGATTGCCTCGACTGTCTCTCTGTCCACCCTACTAAACTTTTCGTCATTCTGCAGCACTTCCTGCATTTTTTCCTTATCATACGCATTCTTCAGTACCTCGAAAAGCTGCCTGATGGATGTCCTGAATCCTGTAAAATCTGTTATCTCCCTCGGTGCCAGCAGATTAATCCTGTAATCCGGTATGAATGGCCGAAGCTCCTCATCCACATCACCAAACATATCTGACAGCTTCCTTGGACCATCCCATTCTTTTGTTCCGAGATATATCGTTGCTGTTCAAACGCAAGCTTGACACCACGCTGTCAAGCTATGCGCCACTACATAAACTATTGTCAGATTACAGCCCTGCCTCGTAGAGGCACTTTTAATGGGCTGTAATCGTTACTGGTCACACTGTGGTGTGAGCAGTAAGGCTCAAGGAGAACCGCGCCACGGACGGCGCGTTTCGACGGTTTCGTCAGGCATCGTAAAGCTAAAAGGCATAATTCCTACAGTATCTTGGCAGTGCAGCGTAGCTCACGTGAGAGAGTGTGCACAAGCCAGGGCTCAGGGGATGAAGCCCCGTCCTATTGCCAGTACCTACAGCTGCTATGCCAGCTTCTTATTTTTCTCTAGAAGTTCATATATCTTCTCGACATCATAATCCGGCTTCATTGACAATGCCGCTTCATAAATTGGAGCGATAACCTCCTCTTTTTCTTCCAAATCATCTGCTATCTCTGCCATTGTTTTATTTTTCTTGATTTTCTTTACAATCAGTGAAACCTGTTCTTTTTTCCGTCCTTCTTCTCTGCCTGTCTGAAGTGCAACCTCTTCCCAATAATCACTCACATTACACATCTCGTTCACCCTCCCTTCAAGCTCCACGCTCATTTTAAGTCCATAGTCTTCTTCCAGTATCTTCTTTTTCTCCAGAAATTCTGATTTTGAGAACAGCTCCTCGAGCATCGCTATAAGTCTGTTCTTCGACAGTTCTCTGTTTTTTGCTGTTCTCGTACGGACATTTATCAGTGCTCCGTTTATCTTGCTAAGCTTTGGTATTATCTTTATTTTACCATATATCAGATTGGATTTCATCCCAAATTCGATTATCGAATCATCTGTTTTCTTTGTATCCATGCATATCCAGATGCTATATATGGATTTTATGTCATCATAGCTCGAACCTGAGAACTCTGTTCCCTTCTGTTCCGATATCATACGCCCCATGTAGTATGTTATCCTATTTTCAAGCTTATACCCCAGCTTTGATTTTTTACTGCTCTTTTGTGCCTCAATGTTGATGATAAATTCTTTTTTCTTTCCCTTATAATACACCGGAAACTTGATGTCGTAAATAATTTTTCCATCCTCCTCATCAACTGACTCGCTTCCTGTGTTCTGGACTTTTACACCAAGCCGTTCCGGAAACCTCAGTGTTACCGTTGGTTCACCCATGCATGGAATAATCTCATCTATTTCCATGTCTTTAAACTCCTCCACCACCGCCTGCACTATGTATGCCGCAATCTGCGGGTCTGCAAGTATGCACTTCACATAGTCATCACTGGTTGCCTTGTCCTGCTCTATCGCGCTTAGAGTACGGGACAGGTTGGTCCTTACCTTTCTGTAAATCATTCACTTCTCCTTCTGATTTTCTTGTAAAACTTTGTGTAACTCCATAAAACCCTTAAAATTCCAATTAAACATTTGCCACGTATAGATACGAACAGACATTTCCTGGCAATATTTAGTTTTTATACACAATGGGATTTGTGGCTGACACAGCCTGATAAATCATTGAGCCTCTGAACCGGCTCGAATTGTGTGCTTAATTATACCATTGGTTATATGCCTCTGCAAGACTTTTATTTTTTCTGTTCTTCCCACGCCTTATACATATCAATGATTTATCCTTTCTCATCTATGTCTATATCCGTTCCTACAAACAGATTGATTGCCCCGACCTACTGCCAGTACCTGCACAAAAAAAGCAGCCTTTGAACTTCACACTCAAAGTCTGCTTCTTTTTCATTTTATAAGCTGTCCATAGCCTGATACATGGTAAGCATACCCTCGAGATCACCGGTCTCCTCACCGATTCGTGTCATGTGGGAAACCATAGGTGGAAACAGTCCGCATGCTGTGATTGGCTCAGACAGCGGAACACCCTTACTTACTTCTTCCCTCGCATTTTTCAGTGCCTTTTGGTAAACGGCATTCTTCATGGTATCAGCAGTGATACCAAGAGCTTCAATCATCGGCATCAAGGATTTGTTCGCCAGTTTCCTCATCATATAATGTTGCTGTAAGTTTGACATTACCAGCATCTGGAGAGATGTTGAATAATTTTACTTGGTCTTTAATTACAGCATTTTCAGGGGTATTTATATAAAATATACAATAAATTTAATTCAATTCTAAAAAGTAATGATTCCGAGTGCCTGCAGCAATAATATAAGCAGGAATGCCGGTGCAATAAATTTAACCATGATTATATAAAGTCCTTTTCTGGTAAATTTGCTGCCTCCGCGTGTCACCTCATCTATTATTACCTTTGGACTTACTATCCAGCCAACGAGGATACATGTGGCAAGTGCAACGATTGGCATGAGCACATTGTTGCTTACATAATCCATGATATCAAGTATCTGTCCGACTGTGCCGTTTGGAAGCTTAACCTCCATATAGAGCTTATTGTAGCCAAGGCAGACTATTATCTCTGCAATCAGACCGTATA
>OJLA01001981.1_pt1 | contig 12782 bp, 9 predicted proteins | sample 1596611 | NCBI WGS metagenome assembly OJLA01 (sample SAMEA4350168, study PRJEB24818) | metagenome | biome: human; feature: gut; material: faeces | place: Denmark | collected 2013-09
CGCCTGCCTGCCGCAGCAGGGCCAGGGCCGCCTTTTGCAGGTCTGTGCCCTTGCTGTCCTCCGCGCCGATGTTCAGCAGGCCCACCCGGGGGCGCTCCAGCCCCAGGACCCGTCCGGCATAGAAGCTGCCCAGGTACGCGAATTGCAGCAGATACTCCGGCGTGCACTCGGCGTTGGCCCCGCAGTCGATGAGTACGGCCCGGCCGCCGGTGGTGGGAATCACCGGAGCCATCGCCGCCCGGCGGATGCCCCGGATGCGCTTGGTAATCAGGGTGGCTCCAGCCAGCAGCGCGCCGGTGGACCCGGCGGAAACCAGGGCGTCGGCCTTACCGTCCCGCAGCAGGGTCAGGCCCACGCCCATGGACGTGTCCTTCTTGTGGCTAAACACCTTGGAGGGATCGTCGCACATGTCCACGGTCTCCGTGGTGTGGACGATCTCCATTCCATGGGGGATGGTATCATGGCCGCAGTCCCGCAGGGCCCGGAGAATGGCCTCCGTGTCGCCGGTGAGCAGCACCTCCACGCCCCAGTGCTCCATGCCCAGCAGGGCGCCCTTTACGATTTCCAGCGGGGCGTTGTCGCCGCCCATGGCGTCAATGATGATCTTCATAGCTCAGAACCTCCTGCTCCAGCTGCTCGATAATGGCCAGCGACCGCTGGGACAGCTGGGCGTTTTTGTTGCGCTTGCCCTTGACCCGGTGGTCCAGGGGCGGCATAATGCCGAAATTGATGTTCATAGGCTGGAACTGGCCCACGGACTCGTTGCTGACGTACAGGCCCAGGGCGCCGATGGCCGTTTCCCGGGGAAAGTCGATGGGCGGCTGGCCCAGCAGCCGCCGGGCCGTCTCCACGCCTGCCAGAAACCCGGAGGCGCAGGACTCCACATAGCCCTCCACGCCGGTCATCTGTCCGGCAAAGGCAATGCGGGGCATCGCCTTCAGCCGGTAATACCGGTCCAGCAGCCGGGGAGAGTCCAGATAGGTGTTCCGGTGCATCACGCCATAGCGCAGGAATCTGGCATCATGGAGAGCGGGGATCATGGAGAACACCCGCTTCTGCTCCGGGAAGCGCAGGTGGGTCTGGAACCCTACCAGGTTATAGATGGTGCCGTCGGCGTTGTCCTTGCGCAGCTGCACCACGGCATAGGGCTCCTTCCCGGTGCGGGGGTCCTTGAGGCCCCGGGGCTTCAGGGGACCGTAGCGCAGGGTGTCCTCTCCCCGCCGGGCCATGACCTCCACGGGCATACAGCCCTCGAATACGTTTTTATCCTCAAAGCCGTGGACCTCCGCCTCCTGGGCGTGGATCAGCTCCTGCCAGAAGGCCAGATACTCCTCCCGGTCCATGGGGCAGTTGATGTAGTCCGGCGTTCCCTTGTCGTACCGGGACGCGAAAAAGCCGCTGTCCATGTCCACGCTGTCGAAGCTCACCAAAGGCGCCGCCGCGTCGAAGAAATGCAGGGCGGAGTCCTGTCCACCCAGCATGGACATAAGCCGGTCTGCCAGGGCGTCGGAGGTCAGGGGACCGGTGGCCACCACCACCTCCCCCTCCGGCAGGTCCGTCACCTCACCGGGGACCACGGTGATCAGGGGGTGGCTTCTGACCCGCTCCGTTACCAGCCGGGAAAAGCCGTGGCGATCCACCGCCAGGGCTCCGCCTGCGGGGACGGCGGTCTCGTCCGCGCAGCGGATCAAAAGGCTTCCCAGCTGCCGCAGCTCTTCCTTCAGCAGGCCCACGGCGTTTTCCAGCCCCGCTGCCCGCAGGGAATTGGAGCAGCACAGCTCCGCAAAATCGGCGGTCTGGTGGGCGGGAGTCAATTTTTCCGGCTTCATCTCCCGCAGGGTCACGGAAATACCCCGCTGGGCCAGCTGCCAGGCGCACTCGCTGCCGGCCAGCCCCGCGCCGATGACTGTTACATGGTTCATGCTTCCTCCGTCTTTTTCTTGGTGGTCTTGGTGGTTTTGGTAGTCTTGGTGGTCTTGGTGGCTTTGGCCGTCCTGGCGGCAGCCTTCTTGGCGGCGGCTTTCTTAGCCGCTGTTTTCTTAGCGGGTGCTTTTTCCTCTGCCGGGGCTTCGGCGGCCTGACTGCCGTCTGCCCGACCGCCGTCGGCCTGACTGCCGTCGGCCTGACCGCCGTCTGCCGCGGGCTCCTCCGTCCTGGCCTTTTTCACATAGCCGCGCTTGTCCTCCGGCAGGAAGTTGGCACAGTCGGGATTGATGCAGAAGGGCTTGCGGAAGCCCTTGCCGGCCTTTTTGAACATGGTGTGGCCGCACACGGGACAGTCGTCCTTCACCGGCACGTCCCAGGTCATGAAATCGCAGCGGGCGCTTTCGTCGGCGGCGTTGAGCCGCTCACAGCAGTAATAGGTGTACTGCTTGCCGGTCTTTTTGCTGACGCCGGTGCGCTTCATGAGCCGCCCGCCGCACTTGGGGCAGCGGCCCGGCATCTCCACCACCAGGGGCTTGGTAAACGTACACTCCGGATATCCGGGGCAGGCCAGGAACCGGCCGAACCGGCCGGACTTGACTACCATATTGCGGCCGCACACGTCGCACTTCTCCTCGGTGACTTCATCGGGGACCTTCAGATATACGCCCTCCATGTCCTTCTCCACCTGCTGGAGATTGCTCTCAAAACCGCCGTAAAACTGCCGCAGCAGCTGTTTCCAGGGGATCTTGCCGCTTTCCACCTCATCCAGCTCATCCTCCATCCGGGCGGTGAACTTCACGTCCACAATGTCCGGGAACCGCTGGCACATCAGGTCCGTCACCACCTGGCCCAGGGGCGTGATCCGCAGGGCCTTGCCCTCCTTCACCACATATTCCCGGTCCAGAATGGTGGAAACGGTGGGAGCGTAGGTAGAGGGGCGGCCGATGCCGTTTTCCTCCATGGTGCGGATCAGGGTGGCGTCGGTGTAGCGGGCGGGGGGCTGGGTGAAGTGCTGGCCGGGCTCAAAGCCCTCCAGCGTCACCACCTCGCCGGGCTGCAGCTCCGGCAGGGCGGGCTCCTTTTCCTCCTTATCGTCGTCGCGGCTCTCCTCATACACGGCGGTATAGCCGGCAAATTTCAGGCTGCTGGCGCTGGCGCGGAAGGTGTGCTCTCCGGCGGCAATGTCCACGCTGACGCTGTCGTACACGGCGTTGGACATCTGGCTGGCCAGGAAGCGGCTCCAGATCAGCCGATACAGGCGATACTGCTCGCCGGTCAGGTCGCCCTTTACCTGCTCCGGGGTCAGGGTGACGCTGCTGGGGCGAATGGCCTCGTGGGCGTCCTGGGCCCCGGCCTTGGCCTTGTACTGCTTGGGGATCTCCGGGCGATAGGCCGCGCCGTAGCGGCTTTCAATGAAGCTGCGGGCCGCTGCCTGGGCCTCGTCGGAGATACGCAGGGAGTCGGTACGCATATAGGTGATCAGACCCACGGTGCCCTCGCCGGTGATGTCCACGCCCTCATAGAGCTGCTGGGCGATGGCCATGGTGCGGCGGGGGGTCATATTCAGCTTGCGGGACGCCTCCTGCTGCATGGTGGAGGTGGTAAAGGGGGGCGACGGGGCGCGGTTCTTGTCGGTGCGCTTCACCGACTTCACGGCGAAGGCGGCGCTGCGCAGCTCGTCCATGATAGCCTGCACGTCCGCCTGGGTCTGGGGCTCGTATTTCTTGCCGTTCTGGCCGTAATAATGGGCCTTAAAAGGTACATTATCCCCGTTTTCCAGTACCGCATCCAGCGTCCAGTACTCCTGGGGCTGGAATTCGGCAATCTCCTGATCACGGTCAAAGACCATGCGGGTGGCCACGCTCTGGACCCGTCCGGCGGACAGGCCCCGGCGGATCTTCTTCCACATCACCGGGGAGATCTGATAGCCCACCACGCGGTCCAGCACACGGCGGGCCTGCTGAGCGTCCACCAGATCCTGGTCGATGGCCCGGGGATGGGCGATGCTCTCGCCCACCACCTTGCGGGTGATCTCGTTGAAGGTGACACGCTTGGCCTTGTCGTCCGGCAGGTTCAGCAGATGCTGCAGATGCCAGGAGATGGCCTCTCCCTCGCGGTCCGGGTCGGTGGCCAGGTAAACGGCGTCGCTGTCCTTGGCCGCCTGCTTCAGGTCCCGGATGATGTCCTCCTTGCCCTTGATGGGCCGGTAATTGGGTTCAAAGTCGTTGTCCACGTCCACGCCCAGCTTGCTCTTGGGCAGGTCCCGCAGGTGTCCCATACAGGCCTTCACCTGATACGCGGGGCCCAGATATTTGCCGATGGTCTTGGCCTTGGCCGGGGACTCCACGATCACCAGGTATTTTTCAGCCTTTTTTGCCATATTTATGATCCTTCCTTTTCCGAATGTAGCCTGACTGTGCGCACATAGCTGCGGGGGCCGGAGCGTTGGGCATAGCCGTCGATCTCCAGCACCGTCAGCGCCGACAGCACCCGCCTTACCGGCAGGCCCGTCTGTTCCGCCGCCTCATCCGTCAGCAGAGGCGTTTCTGTATCCAGCACCCGAATCAGCGCCAGCTGATCGTCGGTAAGCCCCTCCCGGTTGCGGTCCAGGTCCAGCACCGGCAGCTGCGGCTTTTGGGCCGGCTCCGGCGGCGTATCGGGCAGGGGAGAGGACTTGTCCTCCTCCGGCTTGGGGGCGTCTCCCGGCTCCGGCACGGTGACGTGGGCCGGATGCAGCCGGTGAGGAAACCGGCTGTGGTACACCGACAGAATGTCCCAGCCCGAGGCCGCCAGTCCCGCGCCGTCCCGGATCAGCCGGTTGCAGCCCACGCTGGCTGCCGCGTCGATGGGACCGGGCACGGCGAACACGTCCCGCCCCTGGTCCAGGGCGGCATGGGCAGTGATCAGGGCCCCGGACCGCACCGGGGCCTCCACCACCAGCGCCGCCAGACTCAGGCCGCTGATGATGCGGTTTCGCACGGGAAAATGCCCCGGCAGGGGCTCCGTTCCCGGGGGATATTCCGACAGCAGCACGCCGGTGGCGGCGATATCCTCATATAGTCTGCGGTTTTCCGCGGGATATACCACGTCTACGCCGCCGCCCAGCACGGCGGCGGTGAAGCCCCCGGCCTGCAAAGCGCCCCGCATGGCCGCACCATCGATGCCCTTGGCCATGCCGGACACCACCACGGCGCCCTGCCGGGCCAGCTCATAGCCCATGCGATGGGCACAGCGCAGCCCGTAGGGAGTGCAGGACCGGGTGCCTACCACGGCGATGGCCGCCTCCTCGTCGAACAGCGGCAGGGAGCCCTTGCCGTACAGCAGCACCGGCGGGTCAAAGATGTCCCGCAGCCGGGCGGGGTAGGCGGCGTCCTGCATGGTCAGCAGGAACATGTCGCCCCGGGCGCAGTCCGCCAGGATGCGGTCCGCCCGCGATAAGCTCTTGTCCGCCAGAAGGGCCGCCTGTCCCGGCGTCAGACCCTCTACCTGGGCCAGCTCCTCGGGGTCGGCGTAATACACATCCTCCGGGGACCCGTACCGCTCCAACAGCAGCAGCCTGCTGCGGTTGCTGAGCCCCGGCAGAGCCGTCAGCCAGACCCAGTATTTCAGTGCCGCCACGGCGGTTCCCCCCCTTCGTTTATCGCCAGCTTTCCCACAGCAGCACCGCCGCCGCGATGGCCGCGTTCAGCGACTCGCAGCGGGGAGACATGGGGATGAGCACGGTTTTGTCGCACAGCTCCAGCACCTCCCGGCTGAGGCCCCGTCCCTCGGAGCCGATGGCCAGGGCGCATCGGGAATAGTCCGCCTGCCGGGCGTCCAGGGCGTCCGGCCGCAGAGCCGCACCGTACAGGGGGATGCCGCTGCGGCGCAGCAGGGCTCCCAGCTCCTCCGGCGTTACGCTCCATACCGGGCGGCGGAACACCGCCCCCATGGAGGCCCGGACGGTTTTGGGGCCGAAGGGGTCCGCGCAGCCGCCGGTCAGCAGCAGGCCGTCGGCGTCAAAGGCGTCCAGGGTCCGCAGCACCGTTCCCACGTTGCCGGGGTCCTGGACCCCGTCCAGCACCACATATCGCCGGCCCGGAAGCGTTTCCGGCACCGGCAAAACAGGAATCGTGCAGGTGAACAGCACCCCCTGGGGCGTTTTGGCAGGACTGATGGAGGACATGACCTCCGGCGGCACCAGCACCTGCCGGACATGATCCGGCAGCGGCCCGTCCCAGGGCAGAACGGATACCACGGTCCGCACGTCTGCGCCCCATTGGGCGGCCTCCCGCAGCAGCTTGGGGCTGTCGCACAGGCATTCGCCGGTCTGGCGGCGGTAGGCGGCGGACCCGGCCAGCTTGCGGATATGGGTCATCAGCGGGTTCTGGCGGCTGGTAATGGTCTCCATGCTTCACGGCTCCTTCTTGGCATCCGGACCTTCTATATTTAATAGGTAAGCCCGGTGTGTGATCAGGTGCATTGTAGCACACCTTTATCCAAAAAGCAACTACCTGAAAAAATCCCCGCCGTCCGGCCCGGAAACTCCCGGATTGACGGCGGCAGGGAAATACGGTATACTGGAAAAAAATGATGGAGGAGCTGCTATGGAATATGTTGCCGTGATTGGCCTGCTGTTTGCCCCTGTGATCTGTCTGCTGTGCGCAGGCTGGTTTTTTGTCCGGTGGAAAAATGAGCACGAAAATCAAAAGCTGGCCCTGCGGGACCGGAAAACCTGCTTCATCTGGCTCATCGCCGCCGCCGCGTCCCTGGTGATCTTCGGCGTGCTGAAGCTCCTGTTTCCTATCACCGCCTGACATGGATGATTTTTTGCGCCTGTCAAGAGGAATGATCTGATTTCATTGACGGGACCCATATCCAGGCCAGCGCGAACAAGGGCTTGGCCGCCGTCACCAGATGGGTCAGGCTGAAATATGCTGCCATGAATCTGAAAAAGCTGGCAAATTGGAGCTGGAGGGACTCCATTTTCCGGCTGATACGCGCTTATTTTTCCACAAATTGCAACAGAACCCCCGCTTTCACCGCGTGAAAGCAGGGGTTCTTTGACAGGCTGGCCGAAGGAGGCACTTTGTAAGGAAGTGCCTCCTTCGGGGCGATCCTTTTCCCGGATGAAACCTGTCATTTGGTGATGGCCCCAAAGGCAGAGACGCCCAGCAGGCTCAGGGCGCCCATGATGCATCCGGCCAGCAGTACGCCGCCCATACAGGCCAGCACACTCTTGCGGAAATCCATATCCAGGAGACTGGCGGCCAGGGTGCCGGTCCAGGCTCCGGTGCCGGGCAGGGGAATGCCCACAAACAGCAGCAGCGCCCAGAACAGGCCCCGTCCCGCCTTGGCCTGGAGCTTTTCACCGCCCTTTTTTCCCTTTTCCAGGCAGAAGGTGAAGAATTTTCCGATGACGGGCTTGTCCTGCCCCCACTCCAGAATGCGCCGGGCAAAAAAATAGATCAGCGGCACCGGCAACATATTGCCCACAATGGCGACGATATACGTCAGCCACAGCGGCAGACCGAAGCCCACGCCGTAGGGGATGGCTCCCCGCAGCTCGATGATGGGCACCATGGACACCAGAAATACGATGAGACAATGCTTGAACATAACGGCTCCTTTTTACAGCGTTAAGCGCATCTAATCAATGGTATAATAAAACAGTATACCCCGTCCCGGTGTAATACGCAAGTATCGTTAATTTTTTACCGAGTATTTTTCCGGAATCTACAAAGAAACCGGCTTTTTTTCTCCGTATTTCTCCATTCTTTCTGCCCGGTTTCCATCGACAGACTTTGCACGGATTTGCTATACTATAAAGGATTAATACACTGGGAGGGGCTGCGTATGGGCGCATCCGAGATCATCAGCCTTCTGGGCGGCATCGCGCTGTTTTTATTCGGCATGGCCATCATGGGCGACGGCCTGAAAAAAGTCGCCGGAAGCAAGCTGGAGCTGGTGCTGTATAAGCTGACCAGCACGCCGCTGAAGGGGGTGCTGCTGGGCACCGGGGTCACTGCCGTGATCCAGTCCTCCTCCGCCACCTCCGTGATGGTGGTGGGGTTTGTGAACTCCGGCATGATGAAGGTGAACCAGGCCATCGGCATTGTCATGGGCGCCATTCTGGGCACCAGCGTCACCGGGTGGATCCTCTGTCTCAGCAGTCTCAGCGGCGGCAGCGGCTGGGTGACCCTGCTGAGCACCGCCACCCTGACGGGTCTGGTGGCCGTCGTCGGCATCATTCTGCGCATGGCTGCCAAGCGGCCTGCCACCCATCATGTGGGAGACATTCTCCTGGGCTTTGCGGTGCTGATGTACGGCATGTCCATTATGAGCGACGCCGTCTCCCCTCTGCGGGACAGCCAGGTGTTTATCGACGCACTGACCTCCTTCTCTAACCCGCTGCTGGGGATTCTGGTGGGCCTGCTGTTTACCAGCGTCATCCAGAGCGCCAGCGCCGCCGTGGGCATTCTCCAGGCGCTGGCCGTCACCGGGGCCATTACCTTTGAGATCGCCCTGCCCATAGTCATGGGCATCGCCATCGGCGCGGCGGTGCCGGTGCTGCTGTCGGCTCTGGGGGCCAACGTCAGCGGCAAGCGCACGGCCTTTGTATATCTGCTGATCGACACGCTGGGCGTGGTGATCTGGGCCACCGTGTTTTACGCCGTCAATGCCATCGTGCATTTCGATTTCCTGACCATGACCATGACTGCCGTGTCTATTGCCCTGATGAACACCCTGTTCCGTCTGGCCACGGTCATTGTGCTGGCGCCGCTTATCGGAGTGTTGGAAAAGTGCGTGTGCCTGCTGATCCCGGAGAATCCCGAAAGTGTCCGGGAGGAGCAGGAGATGGACCGGCTGGAGGAGCGCTTCCTGCTGCACCCGGCCCTGGCCCTGGAGCAGAGCCGCCAGGTCACCGACGCCATGGCACAGCGGGCCATGGACAACCTGCTGCGGGCCATGGAGCTGGTGCACCGATTCAGCGACAAGGGCTGCCGGGCCGTTGAGGATACCGAGGACGCCATCGACCGCTACGAGGACCGGCTGGGCACCTACCTGATGAAGATCACCGGTAAGGAGCTGTCCCAGCGGCAGAGCGAGGAGGTGTCCAAATATCTGCACACCATCTCGGACTTCGAGCGTATCTCCGACCACGCCCTGAATATCTGCGATGCAGCCCGAGAGATCAACGCCAAAAGCGTGGTGTTCTCCCCGGAGGCCGACCGGGAGCTGCGGATGCTGGAGCAGGCGGTCACCGAGATCCTGCACCTGTCCGTGGGCGCGTTTGTCAACGGCGACCTGGAGTCCGCCGGCCGGGTGGAGCCGCTGGAGGAGATCATCGACGGACTGTGCGACGAGATGAAGCTGCACCATGTGGACCGCCTGCAAAAGGGCGTGTGTACCCTGAACCAAGGCTTTATCTTCAACGACCTGCTGACCAACTACGAACGCGTGGCGGATCACTGCTCCAACATTGCCGTGGCCATGATCGAGTTGGAGTCCGACTCCTTTGATACCCACGAGTACCTCAACAGCGTCAAGGCCATGAAGTCCGCATCCTTTGCCCGTTATTCCGCCGAATATCAGAAAAAATACACTCTGTAACGTACTTTTCCCGCCGGACCTCCGGCGGGAAAAATTTTTTAAAAATTTACGCAGAAAAAGAGGATTCCGGGCTTTTGCGGGGTATATATAAGTATCACGGGAATTTCACGGAAAGGAGGCGCGGCCATGCCGTTTCCCCAGAGCTTTCTGGACGAGCTGATCGCCCGCAATGACATTGTGGACGTGGTGGGCTCCTATGTATCCCTGACGCCCAAGGGCGGCAGCTTCTGGGGCTGCTGCCCCTTCCACAATGAAAAGACTCCTTCGTTCCATGTGCTGCCGGACCGGCAGTTTTACCACTGCTTCGGCTGCAAAAAGGGCGGGGGCGTCATCAACTTCATCATGGACATTGAGAATCTGTCCTATCCCGATGCGGTGCGGTTTCTGGCCAAGCGGGCCAACATCCCGGTGCCGGAGGAGGCCAACGACGGCACGGAGAAGCTCCGCCGCCGGATGCTGGAGCTGAACCGGGACGCCGCCCGGTGGTACTATCAGACGCTGCAGGGGCCCGACGGTCAGGCGGTCCGGGCATATCTGGAACGGCGGCGTATTCATCGGAAGATCGCCGTGCGCTTCGGCATGGGGGCCGCGCCGGACAGCTGGGACGCCCTGCTGACCGCCATGACCGCCAGGGGCTATTCCAAGGACGAGTTGATCCGGGCGGGCCTGGCCGTCAGCGGAAAGAGCGGGCACATATACGACAAGTTCCGCAACCGGCTGATCCTGCCGGTCATCGACGTCCGGGGCGACGTGATCGGCTTCGGCAGCCGGGTGCTGGACAAGTCCGAGCCCAAGTATATGAACACCCCCGAGACCCTTACATACAGCAAGCGGCGGGTGCTGTACGGCCTGAACCTGGCCAAAAAGACCAAGCGGCCCAACATCATCCTGTGCGAGGGCAATCTGGACGTGGTGACCCTGCACCAGGCAGGGTTCGACAATGCCGTGGCCTCCATGGGCACGGCCCTGACGGTGGAACAGACCCGGCTCCTGTCCCGGTACACCAAGGAGCTGGTGCTGTGCTACGACAACGATAAGGCCGGAGCCTTGGCCACCCAACGGGCCCTGGAGCTGCTGAACCAGTCGGAGTTCAGCGTCCGGGTGCTGCGTCTGCCCAACCGGCTGGTGGACGGGGAATATGTGAAGCAGGACGCCGACGATTTTATCAAGCTCCAGGGCCCGGAGGCCTTCGAACGGCTTCTCAGCGGCAGCGCCAACGGCGTGGAGTTCCGTCTGAATGAGATCGCCGGGAAATATGACCTGCGGGACGACCAGGCCCGGGTGGCTTACGCCGAGGAGGTCAGCGCCGTGCTCTGCACTCTGGAAAACGCCGTGGAGCGGGAGGTATACACCACCCGGGCGGCGGAAACGGCGGGCCTGACGCCGGAGGCTCTGCGGATGGAGGTGCAGCGCGCCTTCAAACGCAAGGCTGCCAAGGACAAGAAGGCCCGGGAGCGCCGGGAGCTGAACCCTGTGGTGTCGCTCCAGCCCCAGGAGCGTGGCCTGCGGTACGAGAATCTCCGCAGCGCTCTGGCAGAGGAGGGCGTCATCCGGCTGCTGCTGCTGGACGACGGCCTGTTTGGCCCGGCGCCGCCCATTCCGGCAGAGGAATTTTCCTCGCCGCTGCTGGGCCGGGTTTATGCCAGCCTGTGGGAGAGCCATATGGCCGGGCGGCCGATGACGGTGGCGTCGCTGAGCGGTGAGCTTACCGGCGATGAAATGAGCCACTTGACGGCGGTGGTGCAGAAGCCGGAGTCCCGCACAGGCGCGGAGCGGGCTCTGGAGGACTATTGCCGCGTCATTCATGAGGAAGCGCAAAAACGCGCCGCCGGGGCCGGGACAGACCCCCTGGCGGCAGCGGCGGAAACATATAAAAACAAGAAGGGCTATGGAGGAAAGCACAAGGACAGATAAAACCTATACCCAGCAGGAGCTCGAGGAGATGGCGGACCAGTTGCTGACCGCCGACGACAAGAAAAAGGACGAAAAGACTGCCGACAAGAAGCCGGAGAGCGCCAAGACCAACGACAAGACCCTGGAGGAAAAGCTCGGCAAGTGCCCTGCCGCTGCTCTGCTGGCCGGCAATGAGAAGCTCCGGGAGCTGTTCATCAAGGGCAAGAAGAAGGGCCGCCTGGAGCCGGCGGAGCTGTCCGAGGTGGTGGACGCCATGGACCTGGACGGCGACCAGATGGACAGCATCTATGACTCCCTGGCGGATCTGGGCATCGACATCGTCACCGAGGATTTCACCAACGACATCCCCGAGGACATGGAGCCCGCCATGGAGGAGATCGCCGAGATCGAGGAGGAGGAGCTGGTAGATCCCAACACCCTGGTGGACAGCTTCAACATTGACGATCCCGTGCGCATGTATCTGAAGGAGATCGGCAAGGTGCCCCTGCTGACCGGCGAGCAGGAGATCAAGCTGGCCACCGCCATGTCCGCAGGCAACACCGCCAAGGAGAAGCTGGCTCAGGTGGAGACCGGAGGACTGACCCTCACCGAGGAGGAGCTGGCTCAGGCCAAGGCGGACCTGAAAGCCGGAGAAAAGGCCAAAAAGCAGCTGGCGGAGGCCAACCTCCGGCTGGTGGTGTCCATCGCCAAGCGCTATGTGGGACGGGGCATGCTGTTCCTGGACCTGATCCAGGAGGGCAACCTGGGCCTCATCAAGGCCGTGGAGAAGTTTGACCACACCAAGGGCTATAAGTTCTCCACCTATGCCACCTGGTGGATCCGCCAGGCCATCACCCGGGCCATCGCCGACCAGGCCCGCACCATCCGCATCCCCGTCCATATGGTGGAAACCATCAACAAGGTCATCCGGGTGTCCCGGCAGCTGCTGCAGGAGCTGGGCCACGACCCCTCCCCCGAGGAGATCGCCGAGGAGATGAACATGCCCGTGGACAAGGTCCGGGAGATTCTGAAGATCGCCCAGGAGCCGGTGTCTCTGGAGACCCCCATCGGCGAGGAGGAGGACTCCCATCTGGGGGACTTCATCCCCGACGAGGGCGCGTCCGAGCCCACGAGACAGGCAGAAATCTCGTATGCCGTCTTCTGCTTGAAAAAAAAAAAACAAGAAACAAGCCACCAGAAAAGCATGGCGGCAACAATGCACACACAACAGCCGACAAACTGCGTAGACAAGACCTGCAGTTTTGGAAACAGAGACACAGACGCTTCCGCGAGCAACACCACGCCACCGACAAAACCGGAAAAGGAGGAGATCCTCGCGCTATAATCGACTACCCGTACAGTACCGGCCT